>Ga0213868_10000026_pt1 | contig 124098 bp, 127 predicted proteins | sample PICome_9_FD_160087 | JGI IMG/M metagenome (GOLD analysis project Ga0213868, IMG submission 160087) | Coastal seawater microbial communities near Pivers Island, North Carolina, United States - PICO127 | ecosystem: Environmental > Aquatic > Marine > Coastal | place: USA: North Carolina... | reverse complement strand
TCCATCATATGGTTTTTGAGGTTCTTGACAACTGCATAGATGAAGCAATGGCAGGCCATTGTTCAGATATTAACGTTGTGGTGAATAAAAACGGATCCGTTACCGTTAAAGACAATGGAAGAGGCATCCCTGTTGATGTTCACGAAAAAGAAGGCATCTCAGCTGCAGAGCTTATATTAACAACCCTGCACTCAGGAGGTAAATTCGATGACAATAGTTATAAAGTTTCTGGTGGCCTTCACGGTGTAGGAGTTTCTGTTGTAAACGCTTTATCGAAGGAGCTTACATTAAAGGTATACAGAGATGGCGGTGAATTTACTCAAAGCTACAAAAGTGGAAAGCCCACAGCCAAACTCAAGAAAGTAAAAGCATCAAAAGAAACTGGCACAGAAATAACCTTTACACCGTCCGAAGATATTTTCACATCTATCAATTTTGAAACAGATAGAATCCACAAAAGAATACAAGAGCTTTCTTTCTTAAATGCTGGTGTTTCTATAACCGTTACAGATGAAAGAACAGGCAAGTCTAAGCACTTTAAAAATAACGGAGGCCTTAGCAGCTACGTTAAACATCTCAAAGGAAGAAAACAGGCAGTGTCAGAAATATTTGAATGTACAGCAACAAAGGACGATGTGGGTGTTGAGATTGCAATGCAGTGGACAGACTCTTACTCTGAAAATGTTCTGTGTTATACAAACAACATTCCTCAAAAGGATGGAGGAACTCATCTAGCAGGTTTTAGAGGAAGTCTAACAAGGGTCTTAAAAGCTTTTGTAAAGAAAGAAGGAGCTAATAAAAAAGTTCCAACAGACCTTCTTGGAGATGATGCGAGAGAGGGCTTAACCGCAATAATATCAGTGAAAGTTCCCGACCCTAAATTTTCATCACAAACAAAAGAAAAATTAGTTTCATCAGAAGTTGAGAGTGTTGTAAGTTCAGTATTCAGTAAATACTTTAATGATTATTTATTAGAAAACCCCAAAGATGCAGCATCAATACTTGCTAAAGTTGCCGAAGCAGCGCTTGCTAGAGAGGCTGCAAGAAAAGCAAGAGAGATGACGAGAAGAAAAGGGGTCTTAGAAATAGCTGGTCTTCCAGGAAAGCTAGCGGATTGTCAGGAAAAAGACCCAACCCTTTCAGAGCTATACATCGTTGAGGGTGACTCCGCTGGAGGTTCAGCCAAACAAGGTAGAAACAGGAAAAACCAAGCCATTCTTCCGTTAAAAGGAAAAATAATAAACGTTGAAAAGGCAAGAATAGACAAAGTTCTTGGATCCCAAGAAGTAGGAACTCTTATCAAAGCGCTTGGGTGTGGAATAGGCAAAGACGACTTTGACATAAAAAAGCTAAGATACCACAGAATAATTATTATGACTGATGCAGATGTCGACGGATCCCACATCAGAACACTACTACTTACCTTCTTCTACAGACAGATGTATGAAATAGTAGAAAATGGACATATTTATATTGCTTTACCTCCTTTATATAAAATAACAAAAGGAAAAGATTTTATTTACGCTTCAGACGAGGCAGAAAAAGAACAGGCTGTTAAAGACTATTCAAAAGGTGGAACTCGCGGCCTAGAAGTTCAAAGATATAAAGGTTTAGGCGAGATGAATCCTGAGCAGCTATGGACCACAACCATGGATCCAGAGCATAGAAGAATGATGCGAGTTGATATAAATGATGTTATGGATGCCAATGAGTCATTCGAAGTTCTTATGGGGGATGATGTAGAGCCCAGAAGGGACTTTATTAACAACAATGCTCTTTCTGTAACAGATCTAGATATTTAATATAACTCCCTGTAATTATTTGAAACCCAATTATATGCGAGATTTGTAGCTTTTTTTGGGTCCGCTTCAGAAATAGGAGCCCCAATCCTAACAACTATAGTGCCTGGGTATTTTTTAAATTTTCCATTTCTCCAATACTTGCCAGAGTTATGACATACAGGTACTAAAGGTATTTTATTTTTACAAGATATTACACCACAACTACTCCCAAATTTTTGAACTCCCTCGCTTGGGTTTACTCTTGTCCCCTCTGGAAAAAGTATTATTGAAAAGCCTTGGCTTATTCTTTTGTTTGCAGCCTTAATCACTTTTTTTAGACTTTTAAACTTTTCTGATCTGTTTATTATTATTGGTTTTGTTGTCGCGACAGCCCAGCCAAAAAAAGGTATTAACAACAACTCTCTTTTAACAACTGATGATGATGGAATTAAAAGAGTTTGGATAAATAGCGACTCCCAAGGACCTTGATGATTGGAAGCAATCACACATGGGCCATTAGGCAGGTTTGATCTTCCCTCGACCCTCCAATCAACACCGCATATTATCCTTAAAAGGTTTAATATAAAAAGTATCCACTTTGATGCTACTTTTTGAATATAAGGAGTGCTCGCAAATGGAAATATTACTAACAGGAATAATGAAAATAAAACTAAGGCTGGATAAAATAGCGCGTTGAATGCAAAGCTTCTAATCACATTATCTTTTTTATTACATAAGCTTCTATATCTTCTATAGAAACTCTTTCTTGCTCCATTGAGTCTCTATTTCTTACTGTAACAGTGCTATCTTCTAAACTATCAAAATCAACAGTAATGCATATAGGTGTGCCTATTTCATCATGTCTTCTATAGCCTTTTCCTATATTTCCTGTGTTTTCTAGCATAATCCTTCCTATATTTAGCTTCTGCAGCTTATTTTTAATATTAGAAGATAGATTTACAATATCAGAATTATTTTTTTTCAAAGGAATAACAGCAGCCTTGATGGGAGAAAGGTGAGGCTTTAACCCAAGCACAACTCTTTCTTTGCCGCCCTCAAGCTTTTCAACCCTATAAGCCTCATTTAAAATTGCTAAAAAACCCCTATCAACACCCGCAGAAGGCTCTATAACAAAAGGAACAACCCATTTTTTACTTTCAAGATCTTGGATCGCCAACCTTGCATTTGAGTCATTGTTTTCCATTACATTTGCTACCAAATCAAGCTCTTCTTGGCCCTTAGTGTGCGAACCTAAATCAAAATCAGTCCTGTTAGCTATACCCTCTAACTCTTCCACTCCATGAGGAAACTCATACATTAAATCAACAGTTCTTTTAGAATAATGAGCCAACTCATCATCTGGAACCTCATAAAGAGTAATCTTAGAACTAGAAACACCCTGCTCACTCCACCATTTAAGTCTTTTTTCTACCCAACTATCATGACAAACCTCATCTTCCCCTGGTTTGACAAAGTATTCCAGCTCCATTTGCTCAAACTCCCTAACCCTAAATATAAAATTCCTTGGAGTAATTTCATTCCTAAAAGCCTTTCCTATTTGAGCGATACCAAAAGGTATGGTTTTAGCAGATGAATCGACAATGTTTTTGAAGTTAGTGAAAATTTGCTGAGCCGTCTCCGGTCTCAAGTAAGCATAAGAATCATCTGATTCAATTGGACCAATGCTAGTTTTAAACATTAAATTAAAGGGTCTTGGATCAGTTAGATTTGTTGACCCACAAGAAAGACATTTGGAGTCAGCAAGTTGATCCGCACGCCATCGAGAGTTACAGTCTCTGCAATCAACCATTGGGTCAGAAAAGGTGCTCTCATGCCCTGAATGCTTTAATACTAAAGGGTTTGTTAATATAGATGCATCTAATCCCTCAATATTGTCGTTTTCATAGACCATTGAAGACCACCATGCATTTTTAATATTATTTTTAAGCTCTACACCAAGAGGTCCATAGTCATAACTACCCTGAAGTCCGCCATAAATCTCATTAGACTGAAAAATAAAACCCCTTCTTTTGCACAATGCCACCAATTCTTCCATTGTTTTTGCTGTCAAAATCTAACTCCTATAGTTTAAAAGAACATTTGTCTCTTTTTAACAGTAAACTTGCTAACTAACTAACAGCAAGCTTACTGCCATACCTTTTTTATACACTATTAGATTAAATTATATAATAGTATTAAGATTATAGTCGCAATGAGAGCGTTATTTACAACATTATCCCTTTTACCTATTCAGGCGTACAAGGCCTTTGCTTACCTTATTTTTTTATCAGGTATTTATAAGCTCACAGATGCATATAAGATTACAAAAGCTAATCTCGAAATTATCCTACCAAATGCCTCAAAAGAAGAGCTAATTATATTCGCAAAAAAAAGTTATTTAGAATCTTTGCTAAGCACGAGAGAGACTTTTATCGCCTGGTCTAGATCATCGTCATTTATAAATTCAAATATATTAGTGATAAAAAATAACTTTCTACTCTCAACCAATGTCGATAAACAAAAGGGGTTTATGGTTGTTGCCATTCATAGCAGAAGTGTAGATATGCTCCTTTCATGGATAAACTCTCAAACCATAACAACATCACTTTATAAAAAAATAAAGTTTAAGCTTCTAGATAAATATGTAAGATCTATTAGAGAAAATAAGAAAAATGAGACATATGAAACTGGAATTTTAGGCGTAAAAAAACTACTAAATGCTCTTAATAACAATAAGGTTATTTGTGTTGCCGCCGACCAGGTTCCACAAAGAGGAATGGGAGAGTATGTTGATTTTTATAATCGTAAAAGCTACACAACAACCCTTATTCCAAAGCTTGCATATAAGACTAAAAAATCTGCTATTTTTTGCTCGATTAATAAGGCGCACCAATCACAATATTTAGCAATAAACATTCACCCATCTTCAGACAGCCTATATGACAATAGTAAGCACTTGCTATCATTAAATAAATCTATAGAAAGGCTTATAGAAGAAAATATATTTGATTATGCTTGGGAATATAAAAGATTTAGAAGACCGTTTGAGGGAGACTCAAACCCCTATATATTTTAAATTATTTCTCCCAAAAAACAGTTGTAAATAATACTAATAACGTGAAGATTTCCAATCTTCCAAGTATCATTGCTAGAGCCAAAACGCCCTTCCCAAAATCCGTCACAGAGCCGTATGTTTCTGAAACCATTCCCAGACCAGGGCCTAAGTTATTTAAACAAGCACCTATTGCAGAAAAAGCACTTTCAAAATCCATTCCAGTGGCCAGCAAAGATAAAAGCAACAACATAAAGCAGATTACATAAATTGAGAAAAATCCCCAAACGGATTCTGCCACTTTATCATCTACAGCTTTGCTGCCAATTTTTAGTGAGACAACAGCGTTGGGATGAACGAGCCGAATGATGTTTATTTTTGCATGATTAATCATTATTAAGACCCTCCAAGATTTAATACCACCGCCAACCGAACCAGAGCATGCCCCAATAAAGGCGCCGATAAGAAGTAAAAAAGTTATGGCTGTTGGCCATGCAGAATAATCAGTACTAACGAACCCAGTTGTTGAAACTATAGAAACTGATTGAAATAAAATTTGTCTAAATGAAGCATCATTATAGCCAACAAGGTATGCAATTAAAACTGACAGAGCAACCACAAGACATAGAATCGATATAAAAAACCTCAACTCTGAATCATAAAAGTACTTTAAGGGCTTTTTTTTGTATAAGGCAAAATAATGAAGAGCATAACTAAGAGCAGACAAGAGCATAAAAACCATGCATACAGATTCTATTGCAACGCTATCAAAGTACCCAATACTTTCATCATGCGTCGAAAAACCGCCTATAGACACAGTGCTTAAGCTATGAGAAATGGCATCAAAAGGAGTCATTCCCATTATAAAGTACATCATTGCACACAAAGCAGTCAGGGCAAGGTATATAGCCCAAAGCGCTTGAGCAGTTTCCTTGATCCGTGGCGTTAGTTTTTGGTCACTCAAAGCCCCAGGTATCTCAGTTTTATATAACTGTCCACCGCCAATTCCCAACAGAGGCATCACAGCTATAGCAAGAACAATTAAGCCCATTCCACCCATCCATTGAAGCAACTGTCTGTAGAACAAAATGGATTCAGGCATAAGATCTAGCCCTTTGATGACAGTTGCCCCTGTTGTGGTAATGCCTGACATTGACTCAAAAAATGAATCTATAAGGCTCATACCTGAAAGAGCAAAAGGTATAGAACCCGCAGCCGATAATACCACCCAAAACAAAGTAATTATTATGAAGCCATCTTTGACACCCATTTCTTCTTGAGCATTTCTTGTAAAATACCAAGAAAACACAGAAGGAATAAATATTATTAAAAATGTAAGAAGAAAAATATTTGATGCAGAATCCTTATAGACAAGAGAAACAGCAAATGGTGCCAATAATGAAAAACTAAAAAGCATAACCAGTATGCTGAAGAGATTAATTAGAGGTTTTATAGCCATCAGCCTTCGTGAAACAGCCTCTCTATGCCAGATAGAATATTTCTATCTTTTAAAAAGATAATCAAATGATCATTTAAAGCTAAATTAACACCATTGCTAGGCATAATAACCTCGCCATGTCTTACTATTGCGGCTATTGAGGCGCCCTCTGGCACAGGGATGTCGTCAATAGAGCTACCAAATAAGCCTGAGGTGAACTCATTTGCGTGAACAACCCCTTCCACTGCCTCGGCGCCTGACTCCATTTTAAGAATAACATCTTGAGCTACATCACTTTCACGCAGATCTTGAAGAACTGAAGACACTGTAAGCCTATATGGAGCTATATAAATATCTATAAAGCCGGGAACTAGCTTCAAATATGAAGGGTTGTTTAAAATAATCATGGTTTTCTTTGCCCCAAGCTTCTTTGCAAGCAGTGAAGACATGACATTTGTCTCATCATCATTTGTAAGCGCGCAGAAAACATCGATCGAATCAATATTTTCACTTTTAAGCAAATCATCATCAGTTGCAGAGCCCTTTAAAACTATGGTTTTATCAAGACTCTTTGATAATTCCTCACATTTTTCATCGTTTGAGTCAATTAATTTTACCTTATAGTCATTTTCAAGCTCTTTTGCCAATGAAAAGCCTATCTTCCCCCCGCCAACTATCATTATTCTGGATGAGGGGTCATCATGTCTAAACTCATCTACTATAGTATCTATATTATTAGCATCTGAAACGAAGTACACCTCATCATTTTCTTTAATAATTGTGCCTCCATCAGGAATAAAGGGCTTGGTTTTCCTGTATATAATTGGAATATATGCATCTATATTGGGCATATCCTCTTTTATATTTTTTAACTCTCTGCCTACAAGCTTTCCTTGCTTCTTTGCTTTCACCGAAACAAGCTTAACCTTTCCATCTGCAAATTCTTCAATCTGATTTGCGCCCGGATGAGCAATTAATTCACGAAGATGACTTGTAACCTCATATTCTGGGCTAATAGGAACATCTATTATATTTTCACCAAAAATATCTAAGTTATTGATGTACTCTGCATCTTTAAATCTACATATTGTTTTTTTAGCCTTAAATTGTCTCTTGGCAATCTGGCAGGCAATAATATTAACTTCATCATTGCTAGTCACAGCGATAACAATTGTATCTTCATCTATTCCAAGTTTTTTTAATGACTCTTGATGCGCAGCATGCCCAACAACAGATCCAATATCTAACTTTTCTTGGAGAGAATCTATCTTATTTTTATTCTCATCCACTATAGAAACTTCATAGTTATTATTAGACAAGTTTCTTGCAAGACTGCTACCAACTCGTCCCGCTCCCAATATTGCTATCTTCATAATTAGTAAATTAAACCTCTTTTAAGACAATTAAAAGAGTTAAGGCTAAAAATTAATTTTTTTAAAAAAATCTTTATATGCATTAAATGCATCATTTGAACTTATAATATTTTTATTTGGAAACTGTAAGTGAGTAATCACTATAGACGAATCTATTGTTTTAAAAGCAATTCCATCTTTATCAAATCTTATAATTTTTCCAGGTATTACATCAGCATTACACTCTTGTATAGCCATATTATGTATTTTTATAACTAAATTATTATGTAAAAAAGAAACACCAGGCCATTCATTTAACGCTTTAAATCTATTAAAAATATTTGATGATGTGTTATTAAAATCAATCACACCATCTTCTTTTTTTATCTTATGACAGTAAGAGGCCTCTTCTGCATTTTGCTTTACTAGTAAATATTTACTTTTCTCGATGCTGTCTAAAATTTTACCAATTTTTGAAATAGTAAGATCGCAAAGCTTGTTCTCAAGATCGTCTTTTCTCCATTCATTATTTATATTTATTTTATATTGCTCAATCATATCCCCCTCATCCATTCTTTCTGACATTTTTATAAAGGTAATGCCTGTTTGTTTGTCACCATTTAATATTGCTGACTGGATAGGAGAGGCTCCTCTATAAAATGGTAACAATGAGTAATGGATGTTAACTGCCATAAGTTTTGGATGATTTAAAAGCCAACAAGGCAAAATCTTTCCATATGCAGACACAAGCAGGACATCAAACTCCATCCCAAGAATTGTATTTTTAAAAGAATCATCAATTTGAACCGGTTTCAAAATCTCTAAGCTGTGTTTGCTAGCTGTCTTAGAAACTGCAGACTCTACTTTTATATTTCCACGCTTTCTTCGTTTATCTGGCTGAGTGAGCACTCCTATGATGCTGTGAGAAGTCTTAGTTAATAAGTGCTCAAGCACTTTGGCAGATGGCTCTGGAGATCCAGCATATAGAATTTTCATAACTTCAGTTAAATTCCTTTATTTTCTTTTAAAATCGTCTTATTTCTTTAAAAGCTTCTTTTTAATTCTATCTCTTTTCATAGGACTTATGTAATCAACCATTAATTTACCATCCAGATGGTCTATTTCATGTTGAATACATACTGTTAAAAGGCCTGAAGGCGAGTCAATATGCTCATTTCCATTAATGTCCTGCCATCTCAGGACTATATTGTCTGGCCTAACTATCTCTTCGTTAAAACCAGGCACAGAGAGGCACCCCTCTTCAAATGAAAGCATGGAATCATCGCTAATAACCTCAAAGGATGGGTTCACAAAGATTTGCGGACTATCTCTTTCCTCGCTAATGTCTATAACTATTAATCTGATATGCCTATCTACTTGCGTAGCAGCCAACCCTATCCCATTTTCTTTATACATTAACTCCAGCATATCATCGGCTAGATTTTGTAGACTTTTGTCGAATTTTTCTACTGGTACAGCAACCTTTCTCAGTCTTGGATCTGGAAATTTAAGTATTTTTAATACATTTGACATATTTAAAGCCTTGTTTAATAGCTTTATAACCTTTAAAAGCCTAGTTTATTACAATTTGTTTAATTATAATCTAATAGTTAACTAACAACATTATAAACCATGACAAACATAACAACAGACGTAGCAATTATTATGGGATCTGATTCAGATTTGCCAGTTGTAGAGGCCGCATTCCCAATATTAGAGTCTTTTGGAGTAAATTTTACCAAAAATGTACTATCTGCACACAGAACACCGCATGATGTTATAGACTTTATAAAACTCTCAGAATCTAATGGATGCAAGGTTTTTATAGCTGCGGCAGGTATGGCAGCTCATTTGGCAGGGGCTTTAGCAGCTCACACAACTAAACCAGTAATTGGCATTCCAATTGAATCTGGCGGTATGGGTGGGATTGACTCACTGTTAAGTACAGTGATGATGCCTCCAGGAGTTCCAGTCGCAACTGTTGCTGTTGGCAGAAGTGGTGCAAAAAATAGTGCTATATTGGCTGTTCAAATTCTAGCAACAGCCAGTCCAGATCTGTCCCAAAAACTAGATGATTATAAAGAGAACATGAAAAACGAAGTCTTAGAAAAAAACTCTAAACTTAACTCTTAATTGTCAGGCAAAAAATCACTTAATACAAAACAATCTATTGAGTGGATTTTAGATGGAAAAATTCTTGCTCATCCAACCGAAGCCATCTGGGGCCTCGGTTGTAACGCTCTTAATGAAAGCTCCTATAAAAACCTTTTTAAGTTAAAAAATAGAGATGAAAATAAGAACTTTATACTACTAGCAAACTCACTCAAATTAGTGAAAGAGTTCATAGTCCCGCTAGCAAAACAAGACGAAACATTGCTTAACAATACCTGGCCTGGACCAGTAACTTTTTTAATTAAATACAAAGACTCAATCCCAATACATCTTAAAAATAGCACAGGGAAGCTAGCGTTTAGAGTAAGTAATCACTATCCAATAAAGACTCTTTTAAAAGGATTTAATGGATTAATGGTGTCAACATCTGCAAATATATCTGGAGAAGAGGTAATCAATGAGCCCTCCTTAATAATTAAAAATTTTGCTAATGATAACTTGGCATATTATGATGAAATTCTTGGGGATGAAGCCAAGCCATCAACAATAATCGACCTGCATAGCAAAGAAATTATAAGGCCCTAAAATGAAGACTTTTGAGAAAAGATTTAAGAGTATACAAAATGAAATTATTGCAGCTTACACAAAATTAGAGTCATCAAAAAGAGCATCTATTATTTCTGATTCTTGGAGGCGCCCAGAGGGAGGGGGAGGCAGAACCTTCGTTATTCAAGAAGGCTCTTTTTTCGACAATTGCGCTGTAAATTTTTCATCTATTTTTGGATCTAAATTACCTAAGTCAGCCATAGGAAATTCAATAGTCAAATCAACGAGATATGGCTATCAAGCTATGGGTGTTTCAGTTATCTGTCATCCAAAGAACCCACACATACCAACGAGCCATATGAATGTAAGGCTTTTTTGCATTCTCGACAAAAAAAACAAGATTAAGGACTGGTGGATTGGTGGTGGATATGATTTAACCCCCTATTTTGTTAATGAAGAGGATATCAGCCACTGGCATAAATCAGCCAAAATCAATCTTGATGGTTTTAATAAATCTTACTATGGTAAATTCTCTAAAAATTGTAACGAATATTTTTATATTCCCCATAGAGACGAAAGAAGGGGAGTTGGAGGTGTTTTTTTTGACAACAAAAAACATAAATCTATTGATTCAAGCATCCACATGCTGGAATCAATTGCAAAAACATATCTAAATTCTTACCAAGACATTATTAATAATAGAAAAAATCTATCATTCACCAAAGACGAAAAAGAATTTCAAGAATTAAGAAGAGGAAGGTACGTTGAATTTAATCTTGTTAATGATAGAGGAACAGCCTTTGGTCTCCAGTCAAACGGAAGAACGCCTTCTATTTTATCATCACTCCCCTTAAGAGCATCGTGGAAATATAGAAAATCTAAAGAAATGCAAGCAAAAGAAAAAAAACTTGTTAAAGCTTTAGGCAAGGATTGGAATGTCTAAGTTATATAAACTTGGCGTCATTGGAAATCCAATTGAACACTCTCTTTCGCCATTTATACATTCAAGATTTGCTAGAAATGAAAAAATTCCTGCTTTATATAAAGCTTATAAAGTTGACGAGGGCTCATTTAATATTTTTATTAAAGAGTTTTTTAGCTCTAACGAATCCCTAGGTTTAAATGTAACCCTTCCATTTAAAAAGCTTGCATCAGAACTTGATGGAGAAATAACTAAAGAAGCAAAAAAAATATCAGCTGTAAATACTATTAAAAAAAACAAAAGAATTCTAGAGCTTGGGAATACTGATGGAATAGGGTTTATTGATGACCTTCGTTCAAAAGATATTTCATTAAACCAGAAGGAAGTCTTAATTATAGGAGCGGGCGGAGCCTCAGAAAGTATTTTGTTTAAGATAATAGCTGAGAGCCCAAAAAAGATATATATATCCAATAGAACAACCTCCAAAGCAGAGGCGCTTATTGATAAATATAAAGACCTTTATAAAGACATGCGCATATTGGAGCAAGGAAACAAGCCTTGCCCAGATATCATAATTAACGGTAGCTCGGCAGGCCTTACAGGAGGTTTCAACCCTATAGATATAAAAGCAAGCAAAGATTCAGTATTTTATGATCTTAACTATTCTCTTGAAACAACACCTTTTTGTGAGTGGTCTTTAGAGAAATCATCTAGAGTTTTTGATGGAATGGGAATGCTCGTTAATCAAGCAGCATACTCATTTAATATATGGTTTGGGATCATGCCAGAAACACAGAAAGTAATAGAAGACCTAAGGTCTTTGTAAAATGGGAAAGTTTGTTCAATTTATTTCAGGAGCAATATGCCCAAGTTGCAAGGCCTCCGATACCATTGCGATCGGTAAAGATAATAACATAATATATTGCGTTAAATGTGATTTTAAAGAAGCGAGGCCTCTTTCACCTAACAACAAAACAAACACAATTAATGCTGTAAATATAGACGATCTTAAAACAACTTAAAAACTAGAATTAACAGCTACAAAAGTATATTATACGCACCGTTAACAACTAGAAGACTAGGTTATATTATAAAAAAAGCTTATAATACTTTATTAATGAAATTTATTATAGATAAAACGCAATCACCACAGGACTAAAAATGCCATATAATTTTCTCAACAAGTTTGTTGGATATGTTTTCACATTAACTCTTTTTTCCAACAGCGCTAGAGCTGACTGGTTTGCCCTAAATATGACAGAGGGAGCTACCGCAATAAGCAAAGAAGTTTTTGACTTGCATATGCTTATATTCTGGATATGTGTTGCTATTGGGGTTGTTGTCTTTAGTGTGATGTTCTACTCCATGTTTGCGCATACTAAAAAGAAAAACCCTGTTGCCTCTACTTTTCATGAAAATACAAAAGTTGAAATTGCATGGACTGTTATCCCATTCTTAATTTTAATAGCAATGGCTGTTCCAGCTTCTAAGACTTTAACTAAAATGTATGACGATACTGCTGGAGATGTAAACATCCAAGTTACTGGATATCAATGGAAATGGCAATACAGATACCTGGAGGATGGCGTAAGCTTTTTCTCAAACCTATCAACTGATATGGATGAGATTTATAACTTGGTTCCTAAGGGAGAAAATTATCTGCAAGAAGTTGATGAGGCAGTGGTTATCCCAGTGGGCAAAAAAGTTAGATTTTTAATTACTGCCAATGATGTCATTCACTCCTGGTGGGTTCCAGCATTTGCTATCAAACAAGACGCAATACCAGGATTTGTTAATACAGCATGGACTAAGGTAGATAAAACAGGTGTCTATAGAGGAAAATGCACAGAACTATGTGGTAAAAATCATGGGTTTATGCCAATTGTAGTAAAAGTTGTTGAGCAGGATGAGTATGATCTATGGGTTAACAATAAAAAAGAAGAAGCATTTAAGCTAGCTGAACTTACAGAAAAGGAGTGGACAACAGCCGAGCTTGTTGAGAGAGGCGAAGGAGTTTATGCAACAAACTGCGTTGCTTGTCATCAAACAAACGGACAGGGAATTACAGGCATCTTCCCAGCTCTTGCAGGAAGCGACATAGTGCTAAATAACAAACCTAAAAATATAGAAATTTTAATGGAAGGTGTTCAAGGCGCAGCCATGAACTCTTTTGATTACCTATCAGAAGTAGAGCTTGCCTCTGTAATTACATACACCAGACAGTCATGGGGAAATGCTGAGTCAGGTGATGGAGAAATTGTTACCCCAAAAGATATTGTTGAATATAAAAAACCAAAAATTTAAACAGGAAAGTTAAATATGAGCGCAGTAATTGAAAATCATCATGATGATCATCATCACGGGCCAGCAAAAGGCCTAACAAGATGGTTGTATACAACTAACCATAAAGATATAGGAACGCTGTATCTTTGGTTCTCTTTTGCAATGTTCCTAATTGGCGGAGCAATGGCGATGATAATTAGAGCAGAGCTATTTCAACCAGGCATGCAAATTGTTGAGCCAGAGTTCTATAATCAGATGATCACCCTTCATGGCTTAATAATGATTTTTGGTGGAGTGATGCCAGCATTTGTAGGGCTGGCTAACTGGTTGGTGCCAATGATGATAGGTGCACCCGATATGGCATTGCCTAGAATGAATAACTTAAGCTTCTGGATACTTCCCTTTGCCTTCTTTATTCTTTTGTCTTCATTATTTATGGAAGGAGGGGCTCCAAACTTTGGATGGACCTTCTATGCCCCACTTTCTACAACATATGCACCTCCGAGCGTAACCTTCTTTATATTTTCAGTTCATATCATGGGAGCCTCTTCTATTATGGGCGCTATAAACGTGATAGTAACAATCATGAACATGAGAGCACCAGGAATGGATTTGATGAAAATGCCTTTATTCGTTTGGTCTTGGCTAATAACAGCCTACCTGCTAATAGCTGTTATGCCTGTTTTAGCAGGCGCCGTAACAATGATGTTGATGGATATTCATTTCGGCACAAGTTTCTTTAATGCAGCTGGAGGCGGAGACCCAGTATTGTTTCAACATATCTTCTGGTTCTTTGGGCATCCAGAGGTATACATTATGATATTGCCAGCTTTTGGTATTGTTTCTCATATCATTGAAACTTTCTCAAGAAAACAGCTTTTTGGATATTCTTCAATGGTTTGGGCAATGCTATCAATCGCCATACTCTCTTTTGTTGTATGGGCTCACCATATGTTTACTGTTGGAATGCCATTAGCAGCCGAGCTATTCTTTATGTGGGCAACTATGTTAATTGCCGTTCCTACAGGGGTAAAAGTTTTTAACTGGATTGCTACTATGTTCAAGGGGTCAATAACATTTGAAACCCCAATGCTTTTTGCAATAGCTTTCGTTGTCTTATTCACTATGGGTGGTTTCTCAGGGCTTATGTTGGCGATAACACCTGCAGATTTCCAGTATCATGATACTTATTTTGTTGTTGCCCACTTCCATTATGTACTAGTTCCAGGCGCTATTTTTTCAATAATGGCAGCTGTATATTATTGGATTCCGAAGTGGACTGGAAATATGTATGACGAAAGGCTTGGAAAGCTACACTTTTGGCTTTCATTTATAGGCGTAAACGTTACTTTCTTTCCGCAACACTTTATAGGCCTAGCTGGAATGCCAAGAAGATATCCTGATTATGCACTTCAATTTGCAGACTGGAATATGGTTTCAACTGTAGGAGCATTTTTGTTTGGATTCTCTCAAGTATTTTTCTTATTCATTGTTTTAAAAACAGTTATGGGCGGCAAGAAAGCAACAGAGCAGGTATGGGAGGGAGCAAGAGGCCTAGAATGGACGGTTGCATCACCAGCCCCGTATCATACATTTGGCACGCCTCCAAAGGTAGACTAAAAGCATGAATTCAAATGGGAAAAAAACAATAAAGTTTTTAGGTGCAACAGTTGTTGCTATGTTTTTTTTCTCGTTTGCTTTAGTTCCTCTTTACAATGTTTTTTGCGAAGTAACAGGCATTAATGGCAAGATATTTCAGTCTGACAACTCAGACGAATATATGACAGTTGAAGGAAGAGATGTTTCGGTTCAATTTATTTCTTCAAACAATGAGAATATGCCATGGATCTTCAGCCCCTCCAAAGAGGTTATGGGGGTTGTAACAGGAAAATATTACAATGCAAATTTCTATGTTAAAAACACTACTAATAAGATTATGACAGCCCAAGCAGTTCCAAGTATTGCTCCCTCAAACGCAGCAGCACACTTAAAAAAACTAGAGTGTTTTTGTTTTGAGCAGCAAGAGCTAGCTCCAGGAGAGGAGGCCTTACTGCCAGTTAAGTTCCTAATCTCAAACGAATTACCCAAAACAATTAAAAACGTGATCCTTTCTTATACCATCTTCGATATCACAGATTATAATCAAGAAAAACTTGCACACCATGATGTGCAAATGGAGAAAAACTAAATGAGTAACCAATCTTATTACGTGCCCGACCAAAGCAGGCTTCCTATCTTTGCTGCTTTTTCACTATTTTTATTAGTGATGGGGGCATCAAGCACAATAAACGGCCTAGGCGATGAGGGCGGCGGATCAGTTTATGTTCTATATGCTGGTTTTGCATGTTTATTTGCAACTTTATTTTTCTGGTTTAGAAAAGTTGTTCAAGAACACATAGCTGGGCTTGATAGTGCACAACTTAAGAAATCATATGTTTATGGCATGTCTTGGTTTATTTTCTCGGAAGTAATGTTTTTTGCTGCTTTTTTTGGAGCCCTATTTTATGTAAGAACGTTTGCAGTGCCATGGCTTGCAGGCCTTGGTGAAAAAGGAGTTGGGGTTGAGGCTATTGGGCTCTGGGAAGGATTTGAAGCAACCTGGCCAGTAATGACAACACCCGATGCTGGCTCAGCATATAACTTGGCGGATAAGAATATGAGTTTCCCAGGTTGGGGACATGCTTTGATGTGGTTACCAATGTGGAACACAATAGTTCTTTTAAGCTCTAGTGTTACAGTTCATTTTGCTCATATTGCTCTCAAGAATAACGACAAGAGCAAATTTAACAAATGGCTTGGTGTAACTGTATTTCTAGCTTTAACATTCGTAGGTCTTCAGATAGCTGAGTACTATGAAGCTTATGCTCATTATGGACTTACTCTTAACTCTGGAATATATGGATCTACTTTCTTTATGCTTACAGGATTCCATGGCTTTCATGTAATGATGGGCGGCATAATGTTAGCAATAATGCTTATAAGATCTGTTCGCTATAATCACTTTGAGCAACATGACCACTTTGGATTTGAAGCAGCCTCTTGGTATTGGCATTTTGTTGATGTTGTTTGGGTAATGCTATTTTTATTTGTTTATATACTGTAATTATTTACTGCCAAGGCACAGAGTTGCCTAGCTCCCCAGTATATAAGCCATAAGCAACTAGCAATATTAGAATGACCGCGAAAGTTACTCTTGCTCCTAGAGCATAGACAGTTCTTTTGCTATCTTTTTTGCCTTGGTCTATTAATAAAAATATTAAACTAGCACCGAGAGAAATTAAAAGAAGAACTACGACTAATATAATAAGTATTTTGATCATGCTATTTATTTTAAATTAATAAACCAAACATAGATATGAAGAAAAGAAGATTTAATCCAGGAGCAAAGATAACCACTTTCTTTTTGTTTTTTTCGATTTTATTTTTTGCATTAGGAGTCTGGCAGATTGAAAGAGGACAAGCAAAATCCAAAATACTAAATTCTTATACAAATGCAGGCAAAGAGAGCCCAGCAACCCTTTCAGACCAGTCACATAAGTGGCAAAGGGTTAAAGCAGAGGGCTACTTTGACAGCTCAAATCAAGTTCTGGTAGATAATTCAATAAATAAAGGCATAGCAGGGTATAAGGTATTGACTCCATTTATCTCAAACAGTACAAGCAAAGTAATACTTGTAGACAGAGGTTGGATTGATGCGGGCAGCGATAGATCCATTCTGCCAAGCATCGATGTTACTAAGGCAACTATTTCAATTTATGGGACGCTAGATGACCCTGAGCTTGGCTTTGTATTGTCTGATAATTTAATAACCAAAACATCTCCCAAGGTTTCACAAACAAAGAATATTAAAATCTTACAGCAGGCCTATACACAGGAATTATTTCCATTCATATTAATTGCAGAGCCTACGCTGAAAGATAGCCTTGAATATATTAAAATTACGCCAACCAACATGATGCCATCTAAGCATTATGGTTATGCCATTCAGTGGTTTACCATGTTCTTAGCATTATGTTTTATGTACCTATGGATCGGGACAAAAAATGAAAAATAAAATACTATTACTAACAATACTTCTAACACCAATTGCTGTTGTTTTAGCCTCATCTATTTTTTTCTCCAAAGGCATTTCACCCTCAAACACCAATAACAATGGGATCTTCTTTAAAGATTATTTTGCTTTTAACCAGTTCGTAATTAAAAATAATGACAAGGACTTAGAATTCTCTGATGGCAAGTGGGTTCTTGGAGTTTATGTTACAAATCTAGAAAAAGCTAAAAACTCTATTTATTACATGAGGCAGCTAAACGTAGCTTTAAATAGAGACATATATAAAGCAAAAAGAGTAGCTTTCTTTTCAAATATGCTAATAGAACCAGGGCTAGACAGCCTATTAAAAGAATACCCTAGAACAACAAAATTGAAAGATGAAAATGGAATGCTTCTTAATATCCTCCAGCGAAACTCTTCCATAGATATGAATATTGAAAATCCTATTTTTGTTATTGACCCATATGGCAGGGCTGTAATGTTTTTCCCGCCTGAAACAGACCCTAAAAAGATACTTAAAGATTTAAAGGTACTAATCTAATGAATAATATTAAAAACCTATCACTCTTCGGGGTTTGTTTTGCTTTTGTTGTAATTGCCCTAGGAGCCTGGACGAGACTTGTTGATGCTGGTCTTGGATGTCCTGACTGGCCAGGCTGTTACGGGTTTGTGGTATTTCCAACCGATGCAGCAGAGATCGCCTTGGCTGAAAGCAGATTCCCATCTTTTCCTTATGATATAAATAAAGCGATTCCTGAAGTTGTTCATAGATACTTTGCCGCTACATTAGGTTTAATCGCAATCTTTCTTGCTTATATATCTTTCAAACACACTAATAATCAAAGGTTAAGATGGTGGTCTCTAGGATTGCTAATATTTATTTGTTGCCAAGGCCTTTTTGGCTATTTAACAGTAAGCCTTAAATTGCTACCAATAATTGTTACAGGACATTTATTCGGAGGTTTTTTTACCTTAAGCCTATTCTTTTATATATTTCTTAAGGCTGGAAATTTTGATATCTTAAATAAAATGAAAATACCTCATCTAAAGAATATTTCTTTAGTTGCGATGGCCTTTCTTCTATTTCAGATATTTTTAGGAGCATGGACAAGTACCAATTATGCTTCCCTTGCTTGTGTTGATTTTCCAACATGCCAAGGAACATTTTTACCAGAAATGGATTTTAAAGAAGGATTTAACTTTAGTCAGGAAGTTGGGCCAAATTACCTATACGGCCTGCTAGACAACTCTGCAAGAGTTGCCATTCATTACTCTCACAGAGTATCAGCCATTCTTGTTACTATAGTTTTTTTAATTCTTATATCTAAACTATGGTTTTCTGCAGCAGCACCTTTGGCTTCAACATTAGGCATCTTGCTTTTAACACAAATTTCTCTTGGAATAATTAATGTTGTTTATGTTCTCCCTTTATATGTCGCAATTGCTCATAACCTTATTGCAGCAACCTTGTTGCTGGCAACTCTAACTGTTAATTATTTGGCTTGGAAAAAATGAGCCTTTTAGCAAGTTACTATAATTTATGTAAACCGAATGTGGTTTACATGATGCTTATAACCGCAGTGGTTGGAATGCTTTTGGCTGCAGATAATGTTCCGCCCATTTTAGATATGCTCATTGCGCTTCTTGGAATTGGTCTTTGTTCTGGGTCAGCTGCAGCAATCAATCAAGTCATAGACAGAAAAGCAGATGCATCAATGACTAGAACAGACAAAAGACCTCTTCCTCAAGGTGACATTACCCCATTGCATGCTTCTCTATTTGCTATTTTTATTGGCGCTATCGGAGCATTAATTCTATATTTATTTGTAAATACACTAACAATGTATTTAACAATAGCTTCTTTAATTGGCTATGCATTTATTTATACCGTCTACCTTAAGAGAGCAACTCCTCAAAATATTGTTATAGGTGGACTTGCTGGAGCAGCACCGCCTCTTCTTGGCTGGACCGCAATTACAAATTCAATAGATGCCTATGCGCTTCTTCTAGTATTAATAATTTTTATATGGACCCCTCCACATTTTTGGGCTCTAGCTATTTACAGAAAAGATGAATATGCAAAAGAATCAATCCCAATGTTGCCAGTAACTCATGGTGTGGCGTTTACAAAACTCCAGATAGTTCTTTATACAATAATTTTATTTTTAGTTAGCTTGCTTCCTTATATTGTTCTTATGTCAGGTCTTATATACCTAGCTTCAGCCTTGGTTTTAAGTTCGATATTTTTATATTTTTCCATCAAGCTTTATTTGGGTAATGGCGACGAATACTCCATGGAAACATTTACATACTCAATCTATTACATCTTTTTGATATTTATTGCTTTGTTAGCAGACCATTTTATTTTATGAAAATTAGCAAAATTAATTTAAACCTATTACTAATATTCATCTTCATAAGTGTGGTGATGTTTCTTTTTATTAATAAACTCACAACACCAAGAGTTTTGGACAGGAATGAGTTGCTCGTTAATGGCCTGTTTCTTTTTGACAAACCTAAAGAAATCTCTAATTTTAAATTTAATTCAGGAAAGGAAAATACTTTTACAAAGGATGACTTGAGAGGAAAATGGACTTTGATGTATTTCGGCTTTGCTAACTGTCCCGAAGAGTGCCCAGTCACAATGTATGAAATGTCTAAGTTAGTGAAAGTGCTTAAAGATAAAAACTATCCACTAGATGACAAGCAATGGGTTCTGGTTTCAATAGATCCCGAAAGAGATACAGCCCAGTCAATTGATCGGTATGCTAAAGGCTTTTCAAAAGAGTTTATCGGAGTTAGGGCAAGTAGACCTATGTTGCTTAATCTAGCAACCCAGCTGGCAGTTAATAATGTTATGCCCTCAGAGAATCATATGGATCATAGCCACCTTGACAGTCATGTGAATAATATAATTTTAATAAATCCCGATGCCAATTTTGCAGGATTTTTTAGACCCCCATTTACAACATCAAGATTATCATTAACATACCAGTCTGTAACATCTAACTAGTCTATTGATACTATAACCTTCCCTTTTGCTTTTCTATTCATTAGGTGGGCGATTGCATCGGAAGAGCTTTCAAGCGAAAACCTATCTGAAGGTGTTGGATCAATCTTCCCTTCGGAATATAATTTAAATAGCTCTTCAAAGTTCTTTTTATTCTCATCAGGAAACATTCCTACCCAAGCTCCCCAGAATACACCTACTATTTGACAACCTTTTAACAAGGTAAGGTTTAAAGGCATTTTTGGTATTTGATCAGCCCCCGCAGCAAAGCCAATAACCAGGTATCTTCCCTCCCAAGCAATTGACCTTAGGCAAGGCTCGGCATAACTTCCGCCGACTGGATCATAGATAACATTAGGACCCCTGCCGCCTGTAAGTTCTTTAATTTTATTAGAAAGCTCTTTTTGCTCTTCTCTTGAAAGATCTCCTGAAGGATATACAAACGCCTTGTCTGCTCCATTAGATAAGCATATATCAACTTTTTCTTGAGTGGAGGCCGCAGCAATTACATTCGCTCCCATTGCTTTTCCAAGCTGAACTGTTGCTAAACCAACGCCGCCTGATGCCCCAAGAACTAATAAGGTTTCTCCTGGTTGCAAGTTCGCCCTCTGCTTTAATGCATACAGGGATGTCCCATATGTAACAGAAAGAGCTGCTGCAATTTCATAATCCATATCCTCAGGAATAGGCCTTAATGTTGAGTGATGAGCTAGAAGCTTCTCTGCTATGCCGCCAATCATAGAAGCAGAAAGAACTTTATCCCCTACCTTGTATCCCTCTACTCCTTCCCCAACTTCAGTTATAACACCAGCTGATTCCCCGCCTGGCGTGAAAGGCAAAGGCGGCTGAAACTGATATAACCCCTGAATCATCAACACATCTGGAAAATTAATGCTGGCCGCCTTAAGATCAATAATTACATGTTCTGGAGCAATAACGGGATCTTCTATCTCGTTAACTTTAAGCTTTTCTGGACCACCCAGCTCTATACATTGAAGTGCTTTCATATTTTTTCCTATAGTTTCGAATTATATGAGTCAATAAACTCATCTATCCCTTTTTCATTAATTGTGTTGAGTGTATCAAATTTTTGCCAAGAATCTCTTGCTTCCTTTTCAAATATTGATAAGTCCAATCCTTGAATTGATTTTAAGTAAGAGCTATGAAGTTCAGAGGTAAGAAGCCCATAGTCAGCAAAAGAAATCTTTCCGTTTTCAAGAGATTTTAGAATCCCATTTTTATTTTGTATGCAATTAAGAGAATTATAATATTCATCTTTATTAGGCATTAATGCAGCAATTTCTTTCAAGGCATCTGTAAGCTCAATTTTAGCTTCACTTATTTTTAAATATCTACCATTAAGATATACCTCACATGATGAGTTATTGCCATTGCTAACCACATTAGACTCACTTATTTCTATATTAGAAATCTCGTCATCATCAATAAATGGGCTTTCTGTAATTGCGCAAAATAACAACATCAAGTCCAAAAATCTAATCTGATCTTTCGAAATACCAATTGGTTCATTTGGCGTTAAATCTATGCCTCTTACTTCTACATATTCAATTCCAGAAGATGATAATGCCTCATGAGGACGAGAGCCAGACACCCCAACTCTTTTTGGCCTTATTGAATCGTAATACTCGTTTTCAATTTGAAGTCTACCAGTTGATATTTGAATCCATTCAGACCCTCTTTTTAGGCCTATTTCCTCAAAAGACGAATATGGAGTTAAGATGGCATCTCTTATTTTGTCCAAAAATTCTTGAACAGAATCGTATCTAATATCCATATCCTTTTGTGCAAAACTCTTATATCCAATATCACTCATTCTCAAAGATGTTGCATCAGGGAGGTATAAATTATCTTCTCCAAATTCCATAAGCGTATGTTCTTTGCCATTTAAAAATGTTTTATCTACAACCGGCGATGCTCCAAAAACAGAAAGTATGAACCAATAGTGCCTTTTAAAGTTCCTGATCAAACCAAGATATAACTCATCAATTTTTTGTTGATGTGATGAATTTGCCAAGAGCCTTAAAGAACTATCTCCTAATGAGAAGTTAAAATGAATTCCAGCAATACATTGCATGGATGAGCCATATCTTTCTTTTAAACCTCTTCTATATATTTCTTTAATTTTTCCACTATTAGTCTCTGAATATTTAGCAATATTAATATCATCTTCATTGATTATTTTCGGAGGCATTGAGTAAGCCCACAAACACTCATTTTCTAAATTCTTATCTACATAGACATGGAGCTTTAATAAATAGTCATATAGATCATCAACATCTTTAAAAACAGGAGTAACTAATTCAATAAGTGATTCTGCATAATCAGTAGTAATCGACGGATTAGTTAAAGGCGACCCCAAAGACTTTGGGTGCTGTTTATTAGAAATATTTCCAAACCTATCCACTCTGAGAGATTCTTTTTCTATTCCTCTATTAATTTCTATAGAGTCAAAAAAGCCTGCTAGTTTAAGCTGATTAAGTTTTGCACCAAAATCAGCCTGAAACACTAGAAGCCTGGACCAGCTAAGACAATATTTTCTTCAATATCAAATTTTTTAAAGTTTTCTTGAAATTTTGATATCAATAATTTCAAATCATGATCATAAGCCCCTTGGTCTTCCCATGTATTTCTTGGGTTAAGCATCTGACCATCCACACCATCAACTTTATTGGGTATTCTTAGATTAAGACCTTTTAGATGAGTTGTTTCAGCGTTTGAAAGTTCACCATTTTGTATTGCATTTACTATTCTTCTTGTTGTTGGAATGCTAAATCTAGATCCAACACCATGAGGCCCCCCAGTCCACCCAGTGTTAACAAGGAAAACCTTTGATCCATATTCTTCCATTCTTTTCATTAGAAGGTCAGCATAAACACTAGCTGGCCTAGGAAAAAATGGTGCGCCAAAGCAGGTAGAAAAAGCAGATTCTATTGAAGAAGTTGACCCTATTTCTGTAGAGCCTACTTTTGCAGTGTAACCACTTAAAAAGTGGTAAGCAGCAGCTTCTTTAGATAATAAAGAAACAGGAGGAATTAGACCCGTGAGATCGCATGTAAGAAAAATGACAGTCTCTGGTTCCCCCGCTGCATTTTCTGGAACAGCATCTTCAATATGTGACCTTGGATAACATACCCTCCCATTTTCTGACAATGAAGTATTTGAATAATCAGGATTTAAATTATCATCAAGGTAAACATTTTCTATTATGCTGCCATGCTTAATGGCTTTATAAATTACAGGCTCATTTTCTTCTGACAGGTCAATCGTTTTTGCATAACAACCCCCTTCAAAATTAAAAACACTTCCCGGACCCCAGCCATGTTCATCATCGCCAATAAGCGAACAAGTTGGGTCTGCAGATAAGGTGGTTTTTCCAGTTCCTGATAAGCCAAAAAAAAGCGCAACCTTTCCTTCTTTATTAACATTCGCAGAACAGTGCATAGGTAGAACATCCTTTGCAGGAAGTAAAAAATTTTGCACAGAAAACATAGATTTTTTCATCTCCCCAGCATATTTCATTCCTGCAAGCAGAACTTTCTTTTTAGCAAAGTTAATAATTACACACCCTTCAGAGAAAGTTCCATCAATAACTGGGTCACATTTGTAATTTGCAGCACTTAAAATCCTCCACTCTTCTTTGGTGCCAGGATTATACGTATCTGGATCTACAAAAATTAGCTTTGAAAACAACCCATGCCAAGCAGTCTCAGTCCTAACTTGAATTGGCAAGTAGTGATCGTTATGAGAGCCAACATGTACTTTAGAAAGATATGAATCCTTGGAATCTAAATAACCCTCAACCTTAGACCATAATGGATCAAACTTACCCTCATTAAATGGCTTGTTAATCTCACCCCAGTCAATTAAATGTTCGGTACTGGCCTCTTTGACTATAAATCTATCATTAGGACTTCTCCCAGTTCTTGATCCAGTTTCTGTAGTAAGGGCTCCATTTTTTGCAATAATTCCTTCATTATTATCAATTGCTATTGATATTAACTCTTCATTTGAGAGCTCATGCACATTATTCGCTTGATCGTTCATCTTATTTTTATTATAGGTATTAAGGTTAAGTATTTATATAGCATCTTTTAAAAATGTTAAAAATTTACAGATTTATGTAGTGAAGTAAAAAACAATTGACTTATTGTGTCAATTAATCAAAAGAATGCTTTAAAATAGACAATGAAAGGCATTAATTTGTGTAGCCTTACTACACAAAAACTACTTAGAGGTAAATAATTTAAGAGCTGAGGCTATTATATATATAGAAAAAAAGACAAAAGCCCACTCCGCAAAGTTTAGAAGAAATCTCCAACCATCTTGAGCGCAGGTTGGGCCGCCCTGAAAGGCATTCATTATGCCAGCATAAAAACCAAAAAACTCTATTTGGGTTTCTAGAGGCATCCCACAATTAGGCGCAAGCATTGCTATCTCTTCCTCTGAAAGGTTTTGAAGATAAATTTGTCTAGAGTTCACCACCAAGCCCAACATAGCAAAAAATATTGTTAGCAACCTTGTTAAAACTTTAGCTCTTTTTACTAAATATCCGATGATTGATGCTATTGCAATAAAAATAAAAAGATATCTAGTCATAATGCATAGAGGACATGCATTAAGATACATATAAGTATCCATAATGATTGCAATGCATACAATAAGTATTGCACCCACGGCCGCACCTAATTCAAAATAGTTTTGATAAACTGTACTAATAAGTTTGGTAATTTTATTAAACATAATGATTTATATCGTTAGCTTACATATTATAGAGAAAACAAGCACGATGATATATCCATAAAGGCATATACATGAAAGATAGAATTTTTATTATTGATGGCTCTTCATATTTATATCGGGCATATCATGCAATGCCACCTCTTACATCTCCATCAGGACTCCCGACAGGAGCCATTAAAGGTGTCACTAATATGCTCACCACCCTAAAGAAAGATAGCGAGGGATCTCCAATTATTGTTGTCTTTGATGCAAAAGGAAAAACTTTTAGATCTGATGTTTATAAAGAATATAAAGCTAACAGACCCCCAATGCCTGATGACTTGAGAGAGCAGCTCGCCCCTCTAAAAGATATATGCAAAGCAATAGGATTCCCCTTAATTGAAATTTCAGGAGTAGAGGCCGATGATGTGATTGCAACTTTAGTTAAATTAGCAAAAGAAAATAAATTTAAATCAGTTATATCCTCTTTAGACAAAGACTTGATGCAGCTTGTTGAAGATCCAATTTCAACCATGATGAATACTATGTCTCACCAGATTTTTAATGAAGAAAAAGTTTTTGAAAAATTTGGAGTTAAACCAAATCAAATTAGAGACATGTTAGCTCTAGTAGGGGATACCTCTGACAATATACCAGGGGTTCCAAAGGTGGGAATCAAAACGGCAGCAAAATGGCTAAATGAATATGGAAATATTACAAAGATCAAAGAAAACGCAGAAAATATTAAGGGGAAAGTTGGTGAAAACTTAAGATCATCACTAGGAGACTTAGACAGAAACATAGAGCTTGTTTCCTTAAAAAATGATGTTGATATAGGCGTATCATTCGATAGCCTTCTTGAGCAAAAAGCTAACAATGAAAGATTGTCAGAGCTCTTTGAGGGGCTTGGATTTAAAGCTCCTCAAGCAAGCGAACCAAAAGCCAAGAAAGCAGATAAAAAAGATGAAGAGCAAGAAACCGCCCTAAATTCAAATTACAAAACCATTTTCAATGAAAAAGACCTTGAAACTTGGGCGAGCAATATAGATAAATGCAGTCACTTTGCAATTGACACAGAGACAGACTCCCTGGATACAATAACAGCAAATTTAGTAGGAATATCTTTATCAATTGATGAAGGGGCTGGATGTTATATTCCGATAGGGCATGATTATGACGGATGCCCAAAGCAGTTAAAAATGGACCAAGTGCAGAAAATTATTGGCAGGACTATTGAGAACAATGCTAATAAGGCAATAGGCCAAAACTTAAAATTTGATATACCAATCTTATCAAGACATGGAATCATTTTAGATAAATTTTTAGCAGATACGATGCTAATGTCATATGTTTTAAACAGTACTGCTACCAGACACGGTATGGATAAGCTCGCAGAATTTTATCTTGACTATCAAACTACCAAGTACTCCGATGTAGCCGGCACAGCCTCAAAAGAGATAAGTTTTTCAGCAGTTAAAATTGATATTGCTTCACATTATGCAGCAGAAGATGCAGATATTACCCTAAGACTATACAACAAGTTAAATGAACTTTTAAAAGACAAGCCAACTCAAATAGAGCTTTTAAAAACTATTGAATACCCTCTTGTCCATGTTCTTGCTAGCGTTGAGGCTAATGGAGCTAAGGTTGATAAAGACAAATTGGCAGCACATTCAGAGGAGCTTTCACAAAAAATAGAAAAACTCTCCATTCAAGCCTTTAAAATAGCTGGAGGCGAGTTTAATCTAGACTCCCCTAAGCAATTGCTAGAAGTTTTATATGAAAAACTTAAACTTCCAATCCTAAAGAAAACACCAAAAGGCCAGCCTTCAACTAATGAAGAAACACTTAAAAGATTATCTGAAGAATACGAGCTGCCAAAAATAATTTTAGAATATAGAGGATTGGCAAAGTTAAAATCAACTTATACCGATAGCTTAATAAAGATAGAGAACCCCAAGACAAAAAGAATTCATACTTCTTACCAACAAGCTGTAACTTCCACTGGAAGGCTTTCATCCACAGAACCAAATCTACAAAACATCCCAATCAAAACAGCTGAGGGAAGAAGGATAAGAGAAGCTTTTGTGCCTGAAAAAGGCAATGTATTAATATCTGCAGACTACTCACAAATAGAGCTAAGAATTATGGCGCACCTTTCAAAGGACAAGAATTTAACATATGCATTTAACAATAATTTAGATATTCACTCAGCAACAGCAGCAGAGGTTTTTAATACAGAGCTTGAAGCTGTAACTTCTGACCAAAGAAGAAGCGCAAAGGCCATAAATTTTGGACTTATGTATGGCATGTCCGCATTTGGTCTGACGCGTCAGCTCGATATTCCAAGAGCAGAGGCACAGCAATATCTTGATACTTATTTTGAAAGATATACAGGCGTTAAAGACTACATTGAGAATACAAAAATTAAAGCTAAGGAAAATATGTATGTAGAGACTCTTATGGGAAGAAGACTATATTTAAATGAAATCAATGCAGCCAATGGATTGAGAAGACAGGCTGCAGAAAGAGCCGCTATTAATGCACCACTTCAGGGCTCAGCAGCAGATATTATTAAAAAAGCAATGATAGATATTGATAAATATTTATCTACAGAAATGAAAGAAGTGAAAATGATAATGCAAGTTCATGACGAGTTAATATTTGAAGCCCCGCAGGAAATTGCCGAAGAAACTCTTATGCTAGTAAAAAAAATGATGGAAGAAACTGTAACTCTAGATATTCCATTAATAGCAGATGCCCAAATAGGGGCTAATTGGAATGAAGCTCACTAACAATATTTGTTTTTTAATAATACTGCTGCTATCAAACAACCTAATAGCAATGCAAGAAGGTGCATTAAAGAATTATTTTGAGTCTAGCCTAGAAAGGGAAAAGCTCAAATTTCAATCTTGTGTAAAAAACGAAGGTTTAAGCTTTGAAGGCATAGATGAAACAAAATGTATAAGGTCAGCAAAACTAGATAACGCATACTATCTATTAAATAATAAACGCATTAAAAGCAATCTCGAGGTTTATAACGATTATCAGCGATTTGAAAAACTATCAACAAGGCCACCTATCTACCCTGCCAACATGCAAAGTCAAAATTTACAAGGATATGTTTTATTAAGTTTTGATATTAATGAGCTTGGAAAAACTGAAAACATAGAGGTCATTCAAGAGCTATGCGGCGATGTTAGAAGCCCTTATGCTGAATTTAAAGATTGCTCAGGATTTAAAAACAGTGCAATAGCTTCAGCAAAAAAAATAACTTACAAACCAGCCCAGCTTAGCGGAAAGGCAATTAGAACAAACAAAAATCTCCATAGGTTTACATTTGTTCTTCAAGAGCCCTTACACATAAGCAATAAAGAAAGGTTGGCAGCAAGAAAATCAGAAAGAGCACTAACTTCTGGAAATTACAAAGCTGCTTTTGAAGAGGCAACCAAATCAAGCTTAGAACACAAGCTATTAGATTTTTTGGCCTCTAAAGCTAAATTCTATTCTCTGGATTATGATGGAGCCATAACCTATATGAATAAATTTATAGAAAAATCTAAAAACTCTATAAGTGATTTTTCTGATGAAATGATGGCCGAAAGCTTTTCAATCTTAATTGCCGCTCTCTTTAATCAAAATAAATTTAATGAAATTATTAGTTATGAACAGGCTTATTTAAAATATCTTGAAGCGGAAGGTGGGTTTGAGGAGCTATTTGCAACAACAAACTTATACATGAGCATTTCTTTTATAAACACTGGAAACCTGGAAGATGGAATTTTTTATTTGGGCTTAGCATCAAAACATTCCACAAATGAGGCTCAACAAGAATATATTGTGAGTTTGTTCAATCAAATTTCTGCTTATTTATAGAGCCAGTCCATTCTAATGGTGAATAATTATGCTCTGTCTTGTCTAATATTCTTATTCCATGAACATCTCTCAAGTCTACTATCTTCATATTAAGATATTCTTCTGGCACTTTGAAAGGCCACTTCTTTTTCATCTTAAACGTTCTATATATTACTTTTCTTTTTGCAGCTATTACATTCCAGTAGAGCCTAAAGAAGCCTGATATACCCAATTCTTTGAAAAGGAATTTAGTTAACTCTTTAATTTGAGGAAGTCTATTATAGCCAAGAATATAGCTCCATTTAAATCTTGATCCCCATAAAACCCAGGTGTCTAAGATTGCCTCTTGATCCAAACTAATGTCAAGACCAAAAATAACATGAGTACAATCATGATCTCTTAGAAGAGTTCCCGACTGATTTGTATCAAAAAAAATCTCTTTATCTTTAGGGAATGAGTCATAGTAGCACTGAAGGCCCTCGGCTAGAGTAAGATCACAATTCTGATTTTGATATGTAAGCACTAGCAGAATTCCAGTATAGATTTTGAAAGTCTGTCAAAGCCCTTTAAATCTTTAGAGGATACAGCAATTGCCTCACAGCCTTTCATTTTTTTATTTACTTCGGCGACTGCTTTAAATTTTTGATTATTCGAAAGCTTATCACTTTTGGTTAGAACAGGAATAAAAGGCACATCAGAGCTATTACAAAGATCTATCATGTCTCTATCGCTATCCTTTAGAGGATGTCTTATATCCATAAAGATAACCACAACTTTCAATGACTCTCTTTTAGCAAAGTACTCCTCCAAAAGGGGTGCCCAATCCTTTCTTTTATGAAAACTAGACTTTGCAAAACCATATCCAGGAAGATCAACAAGTTTCAAAGACTCATCTACACCAAAAAAATTTATCTCAGTTGTCCTGCCAGGAGTTTTACTTATTCTTGCTAACTTAGGATTTTCAGTTAAGGCATTTAGAGCGCTAGACTTACCAGCATTAGACCTTCCGGCAAGCAATACCTCAGACCCCTCATCAACCGGAAGGTTCTTGTATTTAGTAACACCAAGCATAAACTCGGTTTTTTTAAAAAGGTTTTTCATTTAATCGTTTATATCATACCAACCTATGTTTATAATACACACACCACAAGAACCATATAAAATAAAAAAATGAAATTAATTTTATTACTCTTATCTATTATCGGAATGTCTCTTAACGCTGCTGAGAAAGAAATGCCCCAGTCTGCTGAAAAAGGAAATGCAGATGCTGGAAGTTCTCTGGTTACAACATGTGCTGCCTGTCATGGCTCTGATGGTAATAGTGTGAATGCTGATTGGCCAAAACTTGCTGGGCAGAATCAAAAATACACATACGAACAACTAAAGCTTTTTCAAAGCGGCGAAAGACAAAATGCTTTAATGATGTCAGTTACGCCTTACCTTAACACCCTTTCAGATTCAGACTTACTAAATATCTCCGCTTTCTATGAATCTAACAAAAGTTCAGTTGGTCAAGCTAAAAATGATGATGAGCTGCTAAAGCTTGGAATGAACCTTTATAGGGGCGGCAATACTGAAAAAGGTATTCCAGCTTGTACGGCTTGCCACTCGGTTTATGGTAATGGTAATGCACTTGCTGGATTCCCCGCAGTTGCAGGGCAACAAGTAGGGTATTTAACAACAACATTAAAAGCTTATAGAGCTAACGAAAGAAATGCTGGGCAGTATGCCTCTGTGATGCAGGCAGTTTCAATAAACCTGTCTGATGATGACATCGATGCCTTGGCAAATTATATGCATGGGTTATATAAATGAAAAAACTAAATATTTTTAAATTATCAATTATTTCTATTCTAATATTTTCCTTTACAGGAAATATATATGCTGATTATAAGCTCGGCAGAGATTACTCTAAAATTAGCAACCCTTTACCGGTAAAACAAGATGGCGTTGTAGATGTGATGGAAGTATTTTGGTATGGGTGTGGGGCATGTTACTCATTTGAAGGCCCAGTTAATGGATGGAAAAAAACTCTACCAGATCATGTTAACTTCACCAAATTTCCAATTACATGGCAGTCTGTCCATCAAAGACATGCTGCTTTATATCATACGATTGAAGCGCTTGGCTTGGATCAAAAAGCACACTCAGCTGTATTTGTTTCGATACATAAAGAGAATAATTTTCTTAATAGCGAAAAAGCCATAGTTAAATTTCTTAAAGGATTTGGAGTTGCCCCTGAAACCTCCGAGGCCTATCTCAATTCTTTTGCAGTCCAGCAAAAAGTAAGCAGAGGTATTAAAGTCGCAAAACAACTACAACTTTCATCAACTCCAATGTTGATAGTGGATGGAACCTATATAATTTCACCAAAAAGAAGTTATGAAGAGATGTTTAGAGTTGCAGAATTCCTCATCGAGATGCAAAAACTAAAATCTTAAGAATAATTTTAAATTTAATATATAATGCTGTAAAAAAATTATGAAAAATAAATATTACCTCTTTATCATACCGCTATGCGCTGTATTTCTTTTTAATGGAAAGAAATATGATGAATCTGTAATTGAAAGAATACACCTTCAAGTAAATGTATGCTTAGAAGGACAAGAATGTGGTCAGGTTGCCCAAACATCATCATCCAAAGTTTCTAGATCAGTTGATCAGATATATGTTTCTGGTTGTGCTGCATGTCATGATGCAGGTGTAGCAGGAGCTCCTGTAACTGGTATTGCTAGCCAATGGACAAATAGACTTCCTAAAGGAATGGATGTGCTTGTTAATAACGCATATAACGGCTATAACGCTATGCCAGCTAAAGGGCTATGCGCTGATTGCTCCAAAGATGAGATAGCTTCAGTCGTTAAATACATGTTAGATAAATCTATCTAAGCTTTTTCTAGTTTCTCAATTCTTTCTTCAAGCTCTCTTGCAAGCTTTAGCATTGAGTCATATTTTGCTTTTTTAACAAATCCATTTGACTCTATTAGTTTGTCTATATTTGGAGATATCTTTTCTGCAATATCAATTAAAAGATTTTTTGGAAGAAGTTCTGAAGCAGCCCCAAGTTCTTTTTTTAGAATATTTAATAGTGCATTTGTGATTTCTTTATCATTCATAATGTTCTTCAATTAGTTTTGTTACTTTATTCCAATCATTAAATTGAATTGGCTCACTTATTGAGCCTTCTGGCCAATCTTTATCATTTCCATTAAACCAGATCGGATTAATGCCTAAATTACTTGCGCCGACCACATCATTTACAGGGTGGTCTCCTATATGAACTATCTCTTCATATCTTAAATCTTTATATTTATTTTTAGCCTCAACAAAGTGGGCTTTATCAGGCTTATTGCTTTTTACATCAACTGAGCTTATTGAAAAATCAAAAAATTTACCTATTTCAAAAGAAAAAATATCAGCATTGCCGTTTGTTAGCACGCCTAGAGAGTAATTCTTAGAAAGGCGCTCTATTGCCATATAAACCCCATCATAAAAATTTACATCATGACGAAGCTTTAAGAAAAACTCATAACACTCATTTGTAAGACTAATTTTTTTATCATCTGAAAGGTCTGTGCTCTGTATTTTATTTTCATATATTTTTTTCCGAAGTGCTTTGATATCCCACTCAAAAGAAGGATCCTGACTAATTAAGTCTTGCCTATAGCTTAAAAAATCTGACATTGACCCCCACTCCTGCTTGCCAATATGCTTTTCTACAAAATCTCTAGTACATAGTTCTGCTTTAATTATTACAGGGGATATATCCCAAAAAGTATCATCTAAGTCGAATGTAATAAGTTTAATTCTATTCATTTTTTGCTCTCGGGTGCGACCTATCATAAATTCTTGCTAGATGCTGATAATCGAGTTTTGTATATATTTGTGTAGTTGATAAAGAGCTATGACCGAGAAGCTCTTGGATAGCTCTTAAGTCACCACTTGATTCAAGCATATGGGTTGCAAAGCTATGTCTGAGCATATGCGGGTTTACCCTAGGCAGACCTTGCTTTATTGAGATTCTTGCCAGTCTTAACTGAATACTTCTAACCGACAACCTTCTACCCTTAAGATTTATAAATAGGGCTGGATTAATAGCCATATCAAATTTCATTCTTTCTTGTATCCAGTTTTTAATTGCAGCAATCGCATATCTACCAATAGGAACCAATCTCATTTTTGAGCCTTTCCCCATAACTCTTAGAAAAGTCATCTCTTCTTCAAAGTCAGACAGATCTACATTTGCAACTTCAGAGACACGCAGTCCTGAAGAGTACATCAATTCAATTAATGCTAAGTCTCTTATTTCAAGAGTATTTTCTGGTTTGAAATTGAGCAACTTTTCTACTTCCTCTGGTGAGAGAACTTCAGGAAGGTGTTTTGCCACCTTCGGAGCAGAAATGAGCTCAAAGGCTGAAGCATGAATAAGACCATTTTTTTTTAAGAACTTAAAAAACCCCTTTGCAGCTGAAAGATGCCTATGAATAGTTCTTGGATTATTATTATTTTGATAAAGACTACCTATCCAACCAGAGCAGATATTTTCATCTACATCCTTATAAGAGGATATGTTTATGGAATGGAAATATATGGATAGCTTTTTAAGATCTCGAGAATAGGACTCAACGGTGTTTAATGAAAGGTTTCTAACTTCTTTAATATATTCCAAATAAAAAGAAATATCTTTAGTTACAAAGTATTCTGCTTTAGCCATCAGAGTCAATTGTTAACAATCTCTTCTCGATAACATCTCTTACGTACTGAATAAATGTAGTATCTTCATCTCCAAGGTATTTACTTCTTTCAAAACTGCCTAGTCCCAATATCCCAATTTTTCCATTTGCTGCCAATACTGTTAAGACCATAGACTCAACCTTATTATTACCAAATATAGAAGAGATTTTTTCTTTAGCAAAAGGGCCGCAGTATATCGCGCCTTTAAAGAGAGAGAACCCAGTTATTTTTTCTAGATTCTTTATTTCTGAATTTGAATAAAATAATAATTCACAAACATCAACATTAAATTTTTTATGGAAAGCAGTTTCAACTATAGAGGTCATCTCTTCTTTAGAAGAAGTTCCTAGGATGCTTAAAGTCAAATCTTTAGACTTATTAAAGAGGTCTTCATTTAAAGAGGCTGTTTCCATGAAATTTGTAAGAAGGTCCATTAGTTCTCTTTGCTCTTCTCTTAGTCTCTTTATTTGCCTTTCAAGAAGAGAAGATGCCCCTTTGGATTCAGAGTGCCCAAACCTAAGCTCAGTTATAAGAGCTTCTCTGTCTTTAAAGAAATCTAAATTTTCAAGTAAAAATACTTCTACATCCTTAGGATCAAGCTTTTTAGTCATTGTTTATTATTCCTGAATATACTACTTTAGTAGGCCCTATCATTTTTAGTTTGTCTTTGAAAAGATTAAAATGCAAATCCCCACCATTGCTCGATACTTTAATTTTTTGACCTTCATTAAGAACAATTGATGCAATTGAAGCAGAAGCTGAGCCGCACGAAAGGGTTTCCCCAACTCCATTCTCATAGGTCCTCATTTGAATATCGTTTTGTATTTTTTTATATATTGATAGATTAATATGATTATTAGACATCAATGGTTCGAGCTGATCATAAAGACTGTGAAGGTCGAATTTTTTTATTGATAGCTTCTTAATACATAGATGTTTATTTCCACAGTCTTTCAAAAAAAATTTTTCATTGCCTAGAATGGCTAATAACTTCCTTTCTAATTCTCTATCTTCATATGAAGTCGGCATTGAAATAAGAGCCTCTACCTTGCCCCTATTTTTTTTACACACTATATTTCGAGAAACTGTTTGTAAATTGATTGATTTATGAGGCGTGAGACTTTCATCCCAGACAAAAGAGGCAGCACACCTAATGCCATTAAGACACATTTTGGCAGAGCTGCCATCACTATTAAAAAACTTAATAAGAAAATCGCAATCTTTCTTTGAAGGGGGGCATATTAAAATAAGTTGATCAAAACCTATTCCTTTTTTTCGACACCCAAGCTTTTTTATTTTATTTTTAGTTAAAGATATATTCTGAGTTAGAGCATTAATAATAACAAAATCATTCCCATTACCATGCATTTTTTTAAAACTAATCATTTGGCAATCTCTCTAAAGCTATCAAATCCTCTAATGTTTCTCTGCTTCTTATTACATGTGCTTTATCGCCATCTACTAATATTTCAGCACCCCTTGGCCTTGAATTGTAGTTTGAAGACATAACAAACCCATAGGCCCCAGCCGTTCTAACTGCCAAAACATCACCTTCATTTGCTGATAAAAAAATATTTTTTCTTATAAAATCAGACGACTCACATACTGGCCCAACGATATTCCAGTTTTTTGATTTTTTTATATTGTTATTAGTATTCCATACATCATGATCTGCGCCGTACAAAGAAGGCCTAAGCAGATCATTCATGCCAGCATCAACAATAAGAAAATCATCTTTCAAATATTCTACAGACGTTAGAAGAACCCCAGCATTCGCTGATATAGTTCTTCCAGGCTCAAGAACTATAAACTCCTTCCTTTCTTTCATGACACTCTCTAGCACCTCAACTAACTCCCTTGGATTTGGAGGAACCTCATTATTGTAAGGCACCCCAAGGCCGCCACCCATGTCTAAGAATTCTAGTTTAACGCCAAGATTATTTACTTGGTCGGCTAGCTCAATAGTTTTTAAAGCGGCAGCTTTATAGCTATCTAAGTTTAGAATCTGTGAGCCTATATGACAGGCTAAACCTACCATCATTAAATTTTCAGAATCCCTAATATGACCTACAAGTTGCATAACCTCATTAAGCGAAGATATCCCAAACTTATCTCCCTTTCTTCCCGTTGTAATATAGTCATGACCGCCAGAATCAACCTCTGGGTTAAAGCGGATAGAAACCGAAGCTTTTATTCCAAGTTTTTTAGCAATACCTTCGATTCTAGTTAATTCAGAACCTGACTCAATATTAAAAGATAAAATTTTATTTTTTATTGCATATTCAATTTCACCTTTAGACTTACCGACACCAGAAAAAATAATCTTTGAAGGGTCCGCGCCTATAGAGAGTGCTCTTTTAAGCTCACCACCTGAAACAATATCAAAACCACATCCAGCTTTTTTAAGAATCTCTAGAATCGCAATATTGCTGCATGATTTAACTGAGAAACATACCAAATTATTTTCTGATGAAAAGGAATCAAGATATGCATTCGCATGGCGTTCTAAAGTCTTCTTTGAATATACATACGAAGGAGTTCCATGAGTCTCAGCTATTTGATCAAGACTAACATCTTCACAGAAAAGCCTATTATTTTTATACTGAAAATAATCCATTATCTTGATGTGGTCTGCGCATCAGTTACATTTACTATTGGACCTTTTACCCCACAACTAGTCACAAAAAATAGTACCAAGATAAGCGGCGCTAATTTAAATACAAGCTTGTTAATATTTATAAGTTTCATCTTTAAAAGGCCCATCTTTTGGAACATTAATATATTCTGCTTGATCATTTGTGAGTTTTGTTACAACACCACCAAAACCCATAACCATAAGCGCAGCAACCTCTTCATCTAGTTTTTTTGGTAGAACCTCTACTTTGATCATAGACGTCTTAACTTCTTCATCATTTATATTTGCAAAACCTTGGTCAAATAAATAAATTTGGGCAAGAACCTGATTAGCAAAAGATCCATCCATGATTCTGCTTGGATGGCCAGTAGCATTCCCAAGATTAACAAGTCTTCCCTCTGATAAAAGTATTAAAAAATTTCTGCTACTCAAGTCAGGAGCGCCATCTGGGCTTGTGTCTCTAAATATTCGATGTACCTGAGGTTTAATTTCTTCCCAATACCATTTATCTCTCATATAAGCAGTATCAATTTCATTATCAAAATGACCTATATTACAAACGACCGCAGTATTCTTTAGGGTTGAAAGCATCGCAGAATCGCACACATTAACATTCCCAGTTGTCGTAACAATAAGATCAGTATCTTTCATAATATCAATATTAATATCTTCTATGTTTCTTGTTACTTTCCCTTCTTTATAGCAAGAAACAACACTAAAGCCATCCATGCAAGCCTGCATTGCACAAATTGGATCAGACTCAACGACTCTTACGATCATTCCCTCTTGCGCAAGACTTGCCGCAGAACCCTTTCCAACGTCACCATAGCCAATAACTAGACCTTTTTTGCCTGAGAGCAGCATATCTGTTCCTCTCTTTAAGGCATCATTGAGGCTATGTCTGCATCCATATTTATTATCATTTTTTGCTTTTGTAACAGAATCATTAACATTAATAGCAGGCACCTTAAGAGTGCCTTTTTCTAACATTTCTTTTAATCTATGGACTCCAGTGGTTGTTTCTTCAGAGATTCCATGGATTCTCTCAAGCATCTCAGGATACTTATCATGAATCATTTTTGTTAGGTCTCCCCCATCATCAAGAACCATATTGGCATCCCATGGCATCCCATTTTTCAAAATAGTTTGTTCTATACACCAATCAAACTCTTCTTCGGTTTCTCCCTTCCATGCATAAACAGGTATATCCTTAGCTGCCATTGCAGCAGCAGCATGGTCTTGGGTTGAAAAAATATTACAAGAAGACCATCTAATTTCTGCTCCAAGATCTATCAAAGTCTCCATCAGAACAGCTGTTTGTATAGTCATATGAATGCAACCAATTATTCTCGCGCCCTCAAGCGGCTGCTCATTTCTATATTTTTCTCGCAATGCCATAAGAGCTGGCATTTCATTTTCAGCTAGAGAGATCTCTCTTCTTCCATACTCAGCCAGTTCTATATCAGCAACTTTATAATCCTTTTTCATTTAATTATTTTCCTTTAAAAGCATCTTGTTTTAATGCTTCAGTTTTGTCAGTTTTTTCCCAAGTAAATCCATCATCTGATCTTCCAAAGTGCCCAAAAGCAGCAGTTGGTAGGTATGAAATATTTTTTAATTCAAGCATTTCTATTAGGCTTTTAGGTCTTAAATCAAAATGTTTTTTTACTAATTCATATATTTTTTTCATAGAGATTTTCTCAGAATTAAATGTATTAATATTAATAGATGTTGGCTCGGCAACACCTATAGCATAGGAGACTTGAATCTCACAGTAGTCTGCAAGCCCAGCAGCAACTATATTTTTTGCAACATATCTAGCAGCATAAGCAGCCGACCTATCTACCTTAGATGGGTCCTTGCCAGAGAATGCTCCGCCTCCATGTCTTGCCATGCCGCCATAGGTATCCACTATTATTTTTCTGCCTGTAAGTCCACAATCACCAACGGGGCCACCAATAACAAAATTGCCAGTAGGATTAATAAATATTCTTGTGGAATCTAGCAGCCATTCGCTTGGAATTATAGGTGCTATTATTTTCTCCATTACAACTTTTTTAATTTCTGTTTGTGATACAGATTCATCATGTTGTGTTGAAAGAACAATGGCTGAAAGGCCTCTTATAGTTTTACCATCATCATCATATATAACACTCACTTGACTTTTTGCATCAGGCCTTAGCCAGGCCACTTCTCTAGACCTCAATAAATCTGTTTGTTTCTTTACTAGCCTATGAGCCAAATCGATTGGAAGAGGCATCATCGAAGCGGTCTCGTTGCATGCATATCCAAACATTAGGCCCTGATCGCCAGCGCCTTGCTCAAGATTTTCTCCTTCTCCTTCATTAACACCTTGAGCAATATCAGGAGATTGTTGAGAAAGAAGATTCTTTATTTCACAGTTATAGCCATTAAAGCCCAAGCTATCATTATCGTAGCCAATTCCAATAATTGTTTTTCTTATAACTTCTTCAATATTAGGGTTTGCAAGAGAGGTTATTTCACCAGCAACAAAGACTAAATTATTTTTAATCATTGTTTCGCAGGCAACTCTGCTTTTGGGGTCTTCAGAAAGATATGCGTCCAGAATGGCATCAGAAATTTGATCGCAAACTTTGTCAGGATGACCTGCTGATACAGATTCTGAGGTGAAAATATAGCTCATGTTTTTCTAGCGTTTAGTTAAGGTTTAGATTGGTATTATTACAGTATTTGATACTAAAGAATAACAATTGGTAGCAATTACCAAATTTTATATAAAATTGATTTCTTTTTCTATCAATTTAGATTTTAAAATATTATGATTCTTTTTATTTAGGGAAAAAAATGAATCCATCAGAGCCAACCAATGCACTTAGATTTTTATCCATTGACGCAGTACAAAAAGCTAATTCCGGACATCCAGGCATGCCTATGGGGATGGCAGAAATAGCAGTAGCTCTCTGGAAAAATCATCTTAAACATAACCCGCTAAACCCAAAATGGTTTAATAGAGATAGATTTGTTTTATCTAATGGACATGGCTCTATGTTGCTATATAGCCTACTCCACTTAACTGGATACCCAATTAATATTGATGACATTAAAGATTTTAGAAAACTCAAGTCTAAAACTCCTGGCCACCCAGAATATGATATTGATAGTGGAATAGAAACAACAACAGGCCCATTGGGGCAAGGAATAGCTAATGCTGTAGGCATGGCAATTGCTGAAAAATCTTTAGCTGCTCAATTTAATACAGATGAAATGTCCCCAGTAGATCATTTTACTTATGCATTTGTGGGAGATGGTTGTTTGATGGAAGGGGTATCGCATGAGGCTTGCTCATTTGCTGGAACTCACAAGCTCGGAAAATTAATATGTTTTTATGATCAAAATGGAATATCAATTGATGGACAGATAGATAACTGGTTTACAGATAATACTGTTGAAAGATTTAATAGTTATGGGTGGCAAACTATAGAAGTAGATGGCCATAATATTGAAGAAATTTCAGAAGCGATTGTTAGTTCAAAGCAAGAAGTTGGTAAGCCCTCAATGATTTTTTGTAAAACCACTATTGGGTTTGGGTCCCCAAATAAATCTGGCACATCCGGCGTTCATGGATCTCCGCTAGGAGATGATGAAATCAAAAAAACAAGAGAAGCACTTGGCTGGAATTATGAGGCGTTTGAAGTTCCTGAGGGTGTTTATAAATTTTGGGACGCCAAAGATTCTGGAAAAACTGAAAATGAAAACTGGGATGCGTTAATGGATTCTTATATGGCAAATAACCCGGAAAAGCATGCAGAATTATTGAGAAGAATTAATGGCAATCTTACAGATAATTTCGAAGAAAATTTTGCAAACTTTCTTGAAGAAGCTAACGAAAATAAGTCAGTTATGGCTACAAGGAAAGCATCTCAGGTATGCTTAGATTTTTTTGTAAAAGAACTGCCAGAACTTATGGGAGGCTCTGCTGACTTAACTCCATCAAATAATACATTCTCAAGCTCAAGCTCTGTATTTTTCAATAATAGTCCAGGCGGCAACCATATTAATTATGGAGTGAGAGAATTTGGTATGTCTGCAATGATGAATGGCATGACTCTTCATGGAGGGGTAAAACCATATGGAGCAACTTTCCTAGTATTTACTGATTATGCTAGAAATGCTTTGAGACTATCTGCGCTGATGGGTCTTCCAAATACATTTATATATACTCATGATTCCATTGCTCTAGGAGAGGATGGCCCAACACACCAGCCTATAGAGCACTTAGTAACTCTAAGAGCAACACCAAATTTAAATAACTGGAGACCGGCTGACTTAGTTGAGACTGCAATTTCATGGAGAAATGCAGTTACTTCTGAGGACACTCCAACTTGCTTAATATTTAGCAGACAAAACACCTCAGTTCTCTCAAGAAACCCCGATCAAATTGATGCTATTGAAAAGGGAGGATATTTAATAAAAGAAACTTCAGAGCCTCAATTAACAATAATTGCATCAGGCAGCGAAGTTCAATTAGCAATTGATGCATCAGGCGAACTTGAGAAACAAAATATTAGAGCCAATGTAGTTTCTATGCCATGTTTAGATATTTTCTTAAATCAATCTGAGGAATACCAACTTTCAGTTTTAGGAAAAAATATTCCAACACTTGCTGTAGAGATGGCACATCCTGATTCTTGGTATAAGTTATTAAATAAATCTGATAAGGTTTTGGGAATTAAAAGTTTTGGTGAATCAGCTCCTGCTAATGATCTTTTAGAGCACTTTGGTTTTACACTTCCGAATGTTGTTTCAATGGCAAAATCATTATTAGATGAAGAGTCTAGCTGATATAAACCTTATAGATAAAAATCTTGTTATCAGGGTCGACATGAATGTCCCTATGATAGGAAAACAAATTAAAGATCTATCAAGAATTAAAGCATGTCTTCCTACTATCAATTTTGCTCTAGAAAATGGCTGCAGAATTCTTCTTATTAGTCATCTTGGCAGGCCTTCAGAGGGCGAGCCCACCGATGAACATTCTCTAAGGCCTATTTGCAATTGTCTCTCAGACATACTTAATGAAAAAGTTGAGCTAGTTCAAGATATATCAAATAAAGAAATATTTACTACTGGATCAAGGGTTAAAGTTTTAGAGAATATTAGGTTTTTTGTGGGCGAGAAAAGTAATAGTTTGGAGCTTGGAAAGACGCTTGGAACATTAGGCGATATTTATGTATTTGATGCATTTGGGACATCTCATAGAGAACAGGCATCAACACATTCAGCAATACTACAAAGCAAAGAGTGCTGTGCCGGGCTTTTATTAGAAAAAGAAATAAAATCATTAAATAAATCACTTAATAATGCTCTTTCACCATATCTTGCGATCATAGGCGGGGCAAAAGTATCCTCTAAATTAGGCCTTATTAATAATTTAAATGATAAGGCTGATCATGTTATTGTTGGCGGAGGAATTGCTAATACTTTCCTTAAAGCTGCCGGCTTTGAAATTGGAAAATCTTTATTTGAAGATTCAATGCTTGAAATCGCAACAGAGATTCTCTCTAAAGAAAAAATTTTATTACCATCAACAGTTGTTGTATCTCAAACCTTTGAGGGGGAGCAAGTTCTAATAAAAAGAGTAGAAGAGGTTAGCAGCACTGAAATGATATTAGATCAGAGACTTACAAATGAAATGAAAGAGGTAATTAGAAGGTCAAAGTTAATTCTTTGGAATGGCCCCCTTGGAGTTTTTGAAAACTCATTATTTTGTGAAGGAACAAGAGATCTTGCCTCTAAAATTGCCTTATCAAAAGGCTTTTCAATTGCAGGCGGCGGCGAAACTCTTAGCGCAATAAATACTTTCATAAACAAAGACGATGTGTCATATTGTTCAACAGGTGGAGGAGCATTTTTGGAGTTCATGGAAGGCAAAAAATTACCTTCAATAGAAGCTTTAGAGCGAAAATAGAGAAAGGAGAAAATATAAATGGAACTAAATACAATTGAAGAGATAGCCTCGTACATAGTTGCTGATGGTAAGGGTATTTTGGCTGCCGATGAAAGCAATCCAACTTGCGGCAAGAGATTTGACACTATTGGAGTAGAGTCTACAGAAAACAACAGAAGAGACTATCGCGAACTTCTTTTTAGATCTTCAGGATTAAAAGGAAATATTGGCGGGGTGATTTTATTTGATGAAACCATCAGACAGAATGCAAAGGATGGAACGTCCCTTGTTGAAATTATGAACAATGTTGGAGCTCTTCCCGGGATTAAAGTTGACAAAGGACTAGTGCCTGCTAGCGATGGATCTAATGAAGTTATTACTCAAGGCCTTGATGGACTTGATGAGAGATTAAGAGAGTATGTTGGTCTTGGAGCTAGATTTACAAAGTGGCGAGCCGTAATAAAAATTGGTTCTGATATGCCAACTGATGAATGTATAAACGGAAATGCTGAGGCCCTAGCAGAATACGCAAAGAAAGCTCAAAACCATGGATTAGTTCCAATTGTTGAACCAGAAGTTTTAATGGATGGCAGTCATTCAATTGAAGAATGTTTTGAGGCCTCATCAAAAGCCCTATCAAGTTTATTTAACTCTCTAAAAAGCCACAACGTAAATCTTGCTGGAATTTTGCTTAAACCCAGTATGGTTACTGCTGGTTCTTCAGCAGCAAATCAGGCCAGCCCTGATGAAGTTGCAAAACTCACAATTGAGTGTTTAAAAGATAATGTGCCCCCAGAGGTTCCAGGTATTACTTTTCTCTCAGGAGGCCAAACTGAACTTCAAGCCACCAAACATCTCGATCTAATGAATAAAATAGGTGGCTTTAAATGGAAGCTCAGCTTTTCATATGGAAGAGCTTTACAGGCAGGAGCTTTAAAAGCATGGTCGGGAGAGCCAGAAAATACTTTTATCGCACAGGATGTATTATCTCATAGAGCAAAAATGAATAACTTAGCAGCACAAGGGAAATGGAGCGAAGATCTAGAAGAATGAAAATAAAAGAATTTAGCAGTAATTTTGGAGAAATTAATGGAAATTAAGAACATATCAATATTCTGTGGGGCACATGAGGGTAATAATCCCCAATATGCAGAAGATGCCAAAACCACATCAAGGCTTATTGCTGAAAAGGGCGTAAATGTAGTTTTTGGAGGCGGAAATGTTGGACTTATGAAAGTTATATCAGACACTGCTCTTGATAATGGTGTTGAGGCTCTGGGAATCTCACTAAGATCACTATATGAGCTAGAGTTAGTTAATCCTAGAATTAATGAGGTGGTAGTTGCAGAAACCCTTCTTGATAGAAAAGATGTTTTTATGGATAGATCAGATGCCTTTATAGTTCTTCCAGGAGGGGTTGGCTCTTTGGATGAATTGGCAGAAGTTATGGCAAGCAATCAACTTGGAATAATTAATAAACCAGTTGGAATATTAAATACAGCTGGCTATTACGATCATCTAATTGCTTGGATGAAAAAAGCAGTTGATGAAGGATTTATCACCAAAGCAAATTTTGATGATCTAATAATTGCTGATACTCCCAACCAACTTATTGATGGAATTCTGTCAAACAAGAGACCTTCAGATACTGATTGGACTAACAGGCTGGGCTTATAGTTGAAGGTTACTTATCCTTGCTAATAACTAATCCTAACTCAAATAGGATCCACATTGGTATCGCTAGAAACAATTGTGAAAATACATCTGGCGGAGTTAGGAGCATGCCAAAAATAAAGAACAGTAAAATTAAATAAGGCCTTGAAACAGCAAGAGTTGATTTTTTTACAACTCCTGAGCTAACTATAAGGTATGTTGCTATAGGCATCTCAAAGGCTATACCAAAAGCAAATATCAACTTAATTACAAAGTCTAAGTATTGTGATATGTCGGTCATTACGACTACAGAGTCTGGAGCAATTCCGATAAAAAAGCTAAATATTATTGGACATACAATAAAGTAGGCAAACCCAGACCCTGCAGAAAATAAGGCAATTGTTGAAACCATCAAAGGGACAGCAAATTTTTTCTCATTTTCAAATAGCCCAGGAGAAATGAATCCCCACAGCTCATAAAAAAAATAAGGCATTGCAACAAGCGTTGCTGCAAATAATAATAATTTGAATGGAGCCATGAACGGCGAAGAAACCTGGGTAGCAATCATTGAGCTTCCATCAGGAAGAGCTAAGATTAATGGTGTTGCTATAAAATTATATATTTCCGAAGCAAAAGGAATACCAATTAAAATAGTTATACCTATGAATACCAATACTCTAATAAGTCTTGTTCTTAGCTCTAGTAAATGAGATGTAACTTTTTCATTAGTCATCTTTCTTTTCGCGCCCTGATAGGTCTAACTCTTCCATTCTCATTTCATTAAAGACATCTTTTTTTATTTCTTCGGCACCAATCTCACTTTCTAAGTCATTTTGGAAATTTCTTAGCTGTTTTTGAATTTTTTTATATATCTTAATTACGGCCTTTACAACTTCAGGAAGTCTCGACGGGCCAATAACAAATAGGCCAACGACCAATAAAAGGACAATCTCTAAAAAGCCTATCTGAAACAATGTTTATTCTTCTTTATCTGAATCTTCTTTTATGCCTTCTTTAAAACCTTTTACAGCACCACCAAGATCAGATCCAATATTTTTTAACTTACGTGTGCCAAATATTAAGCCTACTATAAGAAGTATAATAATTAGTTCTTGCCATCCAAAACCCATTAGCTTCTCCTAAATTATTTCGAAAGAATTATCAAAATAGCTCCTAGCATTATAACAACTCCTATTGATCTTATGATTAATTTTTCTTTTTGCAGCTGAAACTCCATTAATTTCAGCTTTTTATCGCTTTCATTTCTATATTTTGCGAAGCTGCTAAGCTCATCTAGCGCATCAAATGCCATGGAAGGCATTTCAGAAGCCTTGATAAGTAAATCTTCTTTATTTTCAATAATAAAATCTTTAATTTTTGCAGGGTTAAATTGTTCTAATAACCAATTATCCAAGAATGGCTCTGCTATTCCCCAAAAATCAAGATCAGGATAAATCTGCCTACCCATACCTTCAATATGTATCAATGTTTTTTGCAAAAGAACAAGGGATGGCTGCATTGAAAGACCAAATGGCCTTGTGCTTTGGAAAAGATATAAAAGTAATTTGCCAAATTCTATTTCTGACAAGGGCTTTTCAAATATAGGCTCGCAGCAGGCCCTCAATGTATTCTCTAAATCAATCTGGTTAGATGAAGAATCAACCCAACCGGAAGAGATAAATAGTTGAGATAGTGATTTATAGTTTTGTTTTAGGACTGCCTGAAGCATCCTTGCAAGAGCGTATCGCTCCTCATTCGAAAGCGAACCAGTTATTGCACAATCTATTGCTATATATCCAGGATTTTCTAGATTTTCTTTTGAAACAAAAATATTTCCAGGATGCATATCAGCATGAAAGAAATTATCTCTAAATACCTGATTAAGAAAAATCATTACCCCGTTCTCTGCTAGCTTCCTTTTATTTATATTAAGACTTTCAATTTGCTTTATATCAGTGCATGGAATCCCATCAATCCTTTCCGACACCATTACATTCGATGTTGTTAGCTCCCAGCAAACTTCAGGAATATATAATTCATTTGAATTAAGAAAATTCTTTCTAGTTAAATTTGTATTTGATGCTTCAAGGCGAAGATCCAGCTCTCTTAAAATAGTTGCTTCATAATCTCTAACAATCTCAAGAGGTTTTAACCTATCAGATTCTCTATAAAAAAGATCTACAAACTTTGCCACCGACCTCAGCACTCTAAGATTCCTATTTACATATTTTTTTATATTTGGCCTTAAAACTTTTATAACAACCTGTTTCCCATCTTTTAGTGTTGCTGCATGAACCTGAGCAAGTGAGGCCGCTGCAAGAGGCTCATCATCAAACTCAACAAAAATATTTTCTACAGAATCCCCAAGCTCTATTTCAATTAGATTTTTTAACTTGCTTACATTAAAAGGTTTACAGCTGTCTGTTAGTTGTTGCAAATCTTTCGCTGTCTCAGCATCTAAGATATCTGTCCTTGTTGAGAGAAGTTGGCCAAACTTAATAAATATTGGCCCTAGTGATTGGAGATATAAAGCTGCTTTTTTGCCATTAGGCGAAAAGAAAATATTACTTTTAAGGCCAAGAAATGCCATTTTAAAAAGCTCATAAATAAGGATAAACATATTAATCATATTTAGCTTAAAGCCTCTAACCTATCAACCCTTATACTTAATTCGCGCAGTTTCTTATGAAGAATATCAGGACTTTTTCTTGATACACGCGAACCAGATCTCAGGTTTTTATAAAGCTTGGATGATAAAAAAGCAGCATTATTTCCGAAATATTTATCTATTAGATAAATTAAATCAACATTAGATTTTTTTAACAGGTTTAAGAACACCAAAGCAATCTCTTCATCCCCTTCAATCATGCGCCTATTAATTTTTCTATTTAAAACATAATTGGCAACATCTTTTATGTTAGCCCTAATTGTGAACTGAGGATCAGCTAATTTATTAAGACTAACTTCTTTTTTTTCTATACTTAGATGTACATAAATTGCTTGGTGACCTTCAATGCAAATCTTGAGGTCAATAGGATAGATTTCATAAAAAGAGTTTCGAGTATTTGGAGCAGACTCCTCAAGATTTGAAGCAAGTGAGGAAACAAAATTATTAAGACTATCTTCTATCAGCGACATGTATTGCAACAATCCCATTTAGTAAGTTATAAAATTTACAATCATTAAAACCAGATTTAAGAACCATCTCTTTAAGAGATTCTTGATCAGGATGCATTCTTATTGATTCTGCAAGGTATTTATAAGAATCTCCATCATTTGCAATCATAGAGCCTAACCTTGGCAGGATATTAAAAGAATACCAGTCGTAGATCTTAGAAAATGCTTTATTTTTTGGTTTAGAAAACTCTAGGATTAAGAGCCTACCATCACCTTTAAGACATCTGAACATTTCATTAAGCCCTGCGCTCTTATCTGTAAAATTTCTCAAACCAAACCCAATAGTAATCACATCAAAGGTTTCATCTGCAAAAGGTAGCTTTTCTCCATTGAGTTGGCAGAAATGAGTATTCTTGTTAAAACTCTCATTTATAGACCTGTTTCTACCTTCGTTTAACATCTCCATATTTATATCAGTCATAAACACACTAGACGATAGATATTCTTTAGAAATAAGTTTTGCTATATCACCAGTCCCACTAGCAATATCTAACACAGTGCTATTCTCTGAGATATCTGCAAGTTCAACAAGTATCTTCTTCCATATCCTATGCATCCCTGCCGTCATCGCATCGTTCATAATATCGTAGCTCTCAGCCACAGAAGAAAAAACACCTTTGACATGTTCTTGCTTATCTTCTACATCTACTTCTTTAAAACCAAAATGTGTTTTATTATTCACTTAATTCCTGATCCCTAAATTTTATAAAGTTATTGTATCTTGTTGGGTTGATTTTATGTATTTTTAGGCCAGCAATTACCGAGCAACCATCATCATTTATATGTTTACAGTTTCTATATTTACAGCTCATTGAAGTCTTTAAAATTTCATCAAAACCTTCAATAATATTCTCCTTAGGCCACCCAGTAATTGGAAGGTCTCTAACACCAGGAGAATCTATGATTCTAGTATTTTCAGGAAGCTCGTACATGGTTGAAATAGAAGTTGTATGAACCCCTTGATTATTTGAAAGCTTATTAGTCTTTATATTTTTACCAGTAAGGCTGGATGTTAAAGTCGACTTTCCTGCACCAGAGTTTCCAACAAATACGACACTCTTACCGACAATATAGCTATTCAACTGATCAATATTTTGCATATTTTTAGCTGATATCCTTAGAATATCTATACCTAGGTCAGAATATATTTTAATTTTTTTATTAAACTCCTCGTCAAGACAAAGGTCTATCTTGTTTAAAATTAAAAATGGTATTATTTTCGACAATCTAGATGTAAGAAGCCACTTGTCAATAAATTCAGTAGATGTTTTGGGCTCGCTCGTAACAAGTATTCCAATATTTGAAATATTTGCAGCTATTGCTTTGTTTTTTTGTTTTGCATTTCTGGTAAGAACTGAAAACCTCTTACGTCTAGACAATATTATGGCTTTCTCTTCCTTGCTATCGTCAATTTTTTTAATATCCACTCTGTCACCAACTACAATATCTTTTATAGCAATGCATGGAATATAATCTGCCTCTACTTTGACTAAACAAGTATTCGAATAGAACTCTACAACATAGCCAGTTTGAACTTTTTCCATATAAAGCACAAAATACACCAAAGGACACAATATAAAAAGGTATGAAAACATTACAATCGAGAGATAATTTAATTTGGATTGATTTAGAAATGACAGGCTTAGATCCAGAAAAAGAAAAAATCATTGAAATAGCAACACTAATAACTGATTCTCAGCTAAATATAATCGCGGAGGGTCCAAACATTATAATAAATCAACCAAACTCCTTGCTTGATGAAATGGATGAATGGAATCAAAATCAGCATGGTTCATCTGGCCTCATAGAAGAAGTTAAAAAAAGTAATATCACCATGCAAATGGCAGAAATTGAAACTCTAGAATTTATTTCTAAATATGTAGGCCATAAGCAATCACCAATGTGTGGAAATACTGTATCTCACGATAGACGTTTTCTTATAAGATACATGCCAAGACTTGAAGAATATTTTAACTACAGACATATTGACGTATCCTCATTTAAAGAAGCAGCAGTTAGGTGGATGAATGGTGCTCAAGTATACGAAAAAAAAGGTTCCCATAGAGCTATGGGAGATATTAAGGAGTCAGTTGGCGAGTTAGCTTTTTATAAAGACTTATTTCTATCAGACCAATAAAGACTATTTATTTACAGGTTGAATATTTAAAGGAAAAGGGCTAACCCTGTCTTTATTCTCTTTGATTTTTGCTTCTCCGGTCTCTCTTACTTCATCTATTCTGAGGATGGCATTCATAGGAATATAACTTCTTTCTACTTTAGAAAATTCATTTTTAAGCTTTTCAGATGAAGGGTCTACTACTAGCTGTTTATCTTTATTAAATATATACTCCTCAACCTCTATGAAACCATACATATCACTTTGATAAATTTGTTTAGCAAAAACCTCGTAGATTTCACCAAGTTGTATAAAAATTATCTTGTAAACACTTTTCATTTTCATAATACTTAATTATATGGGAACGAAACTTTATATTAAAACCTTTGGATGTCAAATGAATGAATATGATTCTGACAAAACCATTGATATCCTGAAAGAGAAAAAAGATGTTTCAATCACAGACAACCCAGAAGAAGCTGATATTGTTTTATTGAATACTTGCTCTATAAGAGAAAAGGCTGAAGATAAGGTTTATTCAGATCTTGGCAGGCTTAGAAAACTTAAAGAAAAAAACCCAAATCTTAAAATAGGAGTTGGGGGCTGTGTTGCAACTCAAGAGGGTGAGAATATAATGAAGAGAGCTCCATATGTTGATCTAATATATGGCCCTCAAACCCTTCATAAGGTCCCTGATTTACTTGAAATTAAGAAAGAAAGTGGCATTAAGGCCATTGATATAACCTTTCCAATTGAAGAAAAGTTTGACTCACTGCCTGCGCCATCATCCTCAGGTCCGTCAAGTTTTGTTTCTATAATGGAGGGCTGCTCAAAGTATTGCTCATTTTGTGTTGTTCCCTACACAAGGGGTGATGAGGTAAGTAGAAAGCCAATTCAGATATTTGATGAAGTAGCCAGGCTAGCAGAACAGGGTGTTTCCGAGATAACTTTTATTGGTCAAAATGTTAACTCATACATCATGCCTTTTAACGGAAGATTGCTAAGGCTTTCAGATTTAATAGAAATCGCTAGCCACATAGATGGCATTAAAAGAATTCGTTATACAACATCTCACCCGCTAGATATGACGGATGACCTAATTGAAGTATACAAATCTGTCCCCCAGCTTGTGAGTCAGCTCCATTTGCCTGTTCAATCAGGTTCCAATGATATTTTAAAAAGCATGAAAAGAAATTACACAGTTGAGCACTTCATTGATATTGTTGAGCGCATTAAAAATATCAGGCCTGAGCTAAGAGTTTCTTCAGATTTTATCGTGGGCTTTCCAGGTGAAACAAATATAGATTTTAAAAAAACTATGGAATTAGTAAACTATATTAAGTTTGATTCATCATTTAGTTTTATATATTCACCAAGACCTGGAACACCAGCAACAAAGCTTGATGACCCAACAGATATGACTGAAAAAAAAGAAAGGCTAAAGATTCTTCAATCGACATTAAATAGATTTCATCAGAATCACAGCAAAAGTATGATTGGAAATATAGAGAGGTGTCTTGTTACTGGCATATCAAAGAAAAGCCCTGATCAACTCCAAGCTAGAACGGAATGCAATAGAGTGGTTAATTTTGATTTTAATAAAATGGGGCTTATTGGCAATATTGTCGATATTAAAGTTGAAAATGCCCTTGCAAATTCTTTATTAGGGTCACTTCATGTTATTTAGGCGTAAAATCGTAAGTTAATGCACAATAAAGAAAGCACTCTTAGAAATATCTCCCTAGAACCATCAAATGCATCAAGAATAGCAGCATTTGTTGGCGAGCTTAATGGAAACTTAAAGCTTGTTGAAAAGACATTTGAAGTAAAGATTTTTCATAAAGGTGATGAGCTAAAAATTCAAGGTAATACTAAGAATGTAAAGCATGCCTCAGATGCAATATTGGATCTTTATAATCTTACAAATAAGAGCATAGAACTTAGCAAAGAAGCTGTTCATCTATGCGTTCAATCTCATCTCAATCTAAGTATTGGACAGGCAACCCCAATAGATGCTTTTTCAAATGTTGAGATAAAGACTCCGCGTAAAAGCATCAGAGCCAGGGGAAAGAACCAACAAGAATATATAAAGAAAATATATTCGAAAGAACTTGTTTTTGGCATTGGGCCGGCTGGAACTGGCAAAACATTCTTAGCTGTAGCTGCTGCTGTAGATGCTTTGCTAAATGAAAGAGTTAAAAAAGTTGTCCTTATTCGTCCAGCAGTAGAGGCCGGAGAAAAACTAGGATTTCTCCCAGGAGATCTATCGCAGAAAGTTGATCCTTATTTAAGGCCTCTTTACGATGCATTGTATGAGATGCTAGGAATCGAAAGAGTCAATAAGTTTATTGAAAAAGAGATTATTGAGGTGGCTCCACTAGCTTATTTAAGAGGAAGGACCTTAAACAATTGTTTTATAATCATGGATGAGAGCCAAAATACAACCAAAGATCAAATGAAAATGGTTCTCACTAGAATGGGGTATGGATCAAAAGCAGTTATAAATGGCGATCTTACCCAAGTAGATTTGCCTAAAAATGTTTTCTCTGGTTTAAGACATGTATTAGAAGTAATGAGTGATGTTAAAGAAATAGGAATAACGCAGTTTGAATCCAATGATGTTGTTAGGCATCCTCTTGTGAGGAAGATTATTGATGCATATCAAAAATTTGAAGAAAGAATTAAGTAATGTGCGCATTAATTATTAATGATGCTCAATCTCATTTATCAGAAAAGCTGATTAAAAAAATGCAATTCATCACAAACAAAATAATTAAAGATGAAGCTAATATTGGCGAGTCTGTAAATTTAAAAATCGTAAGCACTGAGGAGATAACTGAGCTCAACAGCTTATATAGAGGAAAAAATAAACCTACTAATGTTCTTTCTTTCATAAACAAAGATGTGTCAAAAGAGCATACAAAAAGCCTAGGAGATATTGCCATTAACTTTGAATATGTTGAGAATGAGGCGATAGAACAGCAGAAATTATTAAACGACCACCTTATTCATATGCTTGTTCATGGTTTATATCATATACTAGGCTATGATCACGAAAATAAAAGTGATGCTTTGGTCATGGAGAGTAAAGAAATCTCAAGACTTAAAGAATTAGATATACAAAACCCTTACTTATAGAATGAATCAAAAATTAGAAAAAGAAGAATCACAGCCTCCGTCGGGACTAACAGCAAGACTTAAAAAATATTTTAGAAATCCTTTCTTCATGAAAACTCAAAATGTTGCGGAAGTAGCTGATTTTTTAAAAGATGCAGTTGACCAAAACATTATTGATAAAGAAGCAGAGTCAATAGCTAACAAGGCTATAAGGCTTGGATCAACAACTGTTAAAGAAATCATGGTTCCTAAAGTTGACATGGTTACAATCGGTTTAACCGAAAACACCAATGTAATTATTGATAGAATTATTGACTCTGGTCATTCTAGATATCCAGCGCTTGGCGAAGAAAGGGATGAGGTAAGCGGAATACTTTTAGCAAAAGACATTTTGCCTAAAGTAGTAAATGGAAATATGGATTTTTCAATAAAAGAGATGCTTCGAGAGCCAAACATCGTACCAGAAACAAAGAAAGCCGATGCTCTACTAGAGGAGTTCAAAAGGGACAGATCTCACCTTGCAATTGTTATTGATGAATATGGTGCCATATCAGGACTGGTTACAATTGAAGATATCCTAGAGGAGCTAGTAGGTGAGATTGAAGATGAGCATGATGTTGAAGAAGAAGATATCATACAAATCTCTGAAAAATCATACTCTGCTGATGCCAAGATGGAGCTAGAAGTGTTTCTTGATTTTTTTAAAATAGAAATAGATCCAATGAGCATAGATGCTGAGACGTTAGGAGGATTTATTATATCAACCCTTGGAGTTCTTCCAAAGATTGGAGATAAGGTCTCCCTTGATACTTTAACCATTAGCGTCTCTGATGCTGACGATAGAAAAATTAATAAGGTGATCGTCAAAGTCGATTAATGAAATATAGAGATTACATAACGCCATTTATATTTGGTTTTATTGGTATTTTTTCCTTTGCGCCCTTTTCAATTAAACCCCTTATATTTTTTTCATATGCATATTTAATAAGCCAGCTAATCTATAAAAATAAAAATAGATTCTATAAATTATTTTTTTGGTCTTTGGCTCACTGGGGCTTTGGAATGTCATGGTTAATAGTAAGTGTTTACTATTATGGGGAGACCTCATTAGTAATAACATTTATAATATTTATTCTATTATTATTATTATTAATGGTAGCATTTTCTGCCCCACTATTCTTTATCTCTAGAGCATTAATTAGCTTGCTATCACTAAATAATATTATCAATATTCTATTGATATCAAGCGTGCTAATTATTAATGAATGGACTATGAATTTTTTACTATATGGAATTCCATGGCTTATTTCAGGCTCTATACTATTAGATACATTTTCACAGAATATATATCCATTTCTTGGCATCAGTGGCGGCTCTTTACTAATATTTATTATTTCAGGATTAATGGCTTCTGCATGGGATCACAAAAAAAGGTTATTTTATGTACTAGCAACTATTCCGTTCTTATTGTCTATACCCTATGAACATAAGACCTCTAATGATAAAGATTATGATTTAAATTTTTCAATTATCCAACCCTCAACAGATCCATTTTTAAAATATAAGAATGGCTATGCTTCAAAGATTGAAGACAATATATATAAACTTCTTCCAGGCGCGAGCGCTAATTCAAAACTTGTAATTCTTCCAGAGGCTGAGTTGCCATATCCCGCCCAAGATAATAGATTTCACAACTTTAAAATGAATATGCCTGAAAATGTAATAATGGGCGTATGGAGTTATAGAAATGAAAATCTTTATAACTCAATCATAAATACTTCTAATAATAATACCTATGACAAGGTTCATCTTGTCCCCTTTGGAGAATTTATTCCCTTTAGTAAACAGCTTAGAGGTTTAATATCTTTTTTTGATATGCCAATGTCTTATGTGCAAAGAGGCAAAGATCAATATCAAAGCTTTTATCTGTCTTCTGAGAGAAATATTAATATTTCGACTTTAATCTGTTTCGACATTGCATTTAGTGAAACAGTACGAAAAAGTAACATAAGTTCTAAATTTATAGTTAACGTATCAAATGATACATGGTTTGGAAATTCTATTGGGCCTTATCATCATCTTGATATTTCTAGAGTAAGAGCTATAGAGAATAATAGATGGCTAATAAGGGCTGCTAATGATGGCTTTTCAGCTATAATTGATAATAATGGAACAATTGTTGATAAAATAAATAAAGGAGAAAAAGGAGTTCTTAATGGATCTTTAAAATATATTTCTGAAAGAACGTTTTATTCTAAGCACGGGCATTCAATTGTTATTTTATTCTCTTTTCTTATGTTATTTTGTTCATCTATAATTAATATATGTCGAAAAATATCTGTTTAATTTTATTTTTTTTTGCATCTCAGTGTTTTTCTGATGAGATATCTATACGTGTAGATATAAGTGAGCAAAGGCTTTACGTATACAGTGACAATAAATTAACCCATAGCTTTGCAGTATCCTCTTCAATGTTTGGGGAGGGCAGTATGGTAAATTCATATAAAACACCCCTTGGAAAACATTCTATTCAATCGATAATTGGGCGTGATGCAGAGCCAAATACTATTTTTATTTCCAGGATCAATACCAAAAGAAAGGCACAGATTATCAAGGAGCACAAAGATTCCGATGATGATTATGTTACATCTAGGATAATGTGGCTAACTGGTGAGGAGGATGGATTTAACAAAGGTAGCGGGGTAGATTCTTACTCTAGATATATTTATATTCACGGAACGCATGAAGAGGGCCTAATTGGGTCAAAAGCATCGCATGGATGCATAAGAATGTTTAATGATGATGTTATAAGGCTAACTAATTTAGTAAAAAAAGGAACAAAAGTCGATATTACTATTTAAGTCAGCTGCTAAAAGTTTTTATTTTTTATGCTCGCGCTCTTAAAGCTGAGCTTTTCTTCTCTATTAGCTTTATCAGGAGCATTTACAAGCTTTTCACCTTTTTTGGATAACTCTATCAGTAAATTTGACGGTTTAAATGATTCATCACCAGTTAGCTCTTTATACTTATTTAGTCTATCAATAACCTCTGATAGCCCAAGAGTATTTGCATGATGCATTGGTCCGCCTCTCCATATTGGAAAACCATAACCATTTATATATACAACATCCATATCCACAGCTCTTTGAGCTACGCCCTCAGATAAAATCTGTGAACCTTCATTTACTAAAGAAAGTATGCACCTATCAACAATCTCTGCATCAGAAATATCTCTTCTTGTGATGCCATGATCTAGAGAAACTTTATTATATAAGTCTTCATTTTCTGGGGCAGGGACAGGAGCTCTTGAGCCCTCATTATAATTATAGAAACCTTTCCCATTTTTCTGGCCAAATTTTCCTTGTTCACATAGTTCATCACTTATCTTAGAAGCAAGCGGGGCATCGCTTCCACTTAGTTTTCTTGCTCTCCATCCAAGATCTAAACCAACTAAATCTAACATCCTAAAAGGACCCATACTCATTCCAAATGATTCTAATGCTTGGTCGACCTGGTGGGGCATTGCTCCCTCTAGCAGTAACATATTTGCTTGAGTTGTATATCCTGATAGCATTCTATTTCCAATAAATCCTGGTGCATTTAAAGAGACTACCGAGGCTTTCTTAAGCTTCTTTCCAAGCGCCATAATTGTTGCTAGCGTTTCATGGCTAGACTCTTCCCCACGCACAACTTCAAGCAGCCTCATAATATTTGCCGGACTAAAGAAGTGAGTACCCACTACTTTTTCAGGTCTATTGGTTGCTGACGCTATAGAATCTATATCTAGGCCTGAGGTATTAGATGCTAATATTGCATCTTCTTTGACATGGGTATCTAAACTTTTAAAGATTGATGTCTTTAATTCAAGGTTTTCGTAGACAGCCTCGACAACTATATCAACATCTTTAATATCTTTATAATCTAAGCTAGAGGTTATTAAGCTTAGAACAAAATCTCTCTGATCCTCATTAATCCTTCCTCTATTAACCATATAATTATAATTACTTTCAATAACCCCAATGCCTCTTTTAAGGTTATCGGAATCTTGATCAATAATATGAACAGGTATTCCCGCATTTGCAAAGCACATTGCTATGCCGCCGCCCATTGTCCCAGAGCCAATTACTGCAGCCTTATTTATTTCTTTTACAGTTGTTTCTTTAGGCACATCTAAGATCTTTGATGCAGCCCTTTCCCCAAAAAAGATATGAATCATCGCTTCTCTTTGAGGATGCAATAGACACTCTAAAAAGTAATCACCTTCTTTCTTAAGGCCCTCATCAAAATCATCACAATTTATTGCAGCCTCAACACATTTAATTATTTGACCAGGAGCAAATTGGCCTTTCCTTGTTTTTGCAGCCATAGCTTTTGCTTCAATTAAAATATTATCAGAACCACGTGCAGATATTACTTTTTCATCTAAATCTCTAATTTTTGGATGATTTTCTTCATTATTAGCTTTGTCTAATGCAAATTTAATAGAATCTTCAAGAATATTATCTGATAGCTCATCAACAATACCTAAAGAGTGGGCTTTTTTAGATGAAATATGAGAACCTGAGATAATCATTTTAAGAGCTTCTGCTGGACCAATAAGTCTAGGAAGTCTCTGTGTTCCTCCGGCGCCAGGTAGCAAGCCTAAATTTACCTCAGGCAACCCTACGAAAGCATTCTTAGAAGCTATTCTATAGTTACAACATAAAGCAGTTTCAAGGCCTCCACCTAATGCAAGTCCATTTATAGCTGCAACAACTGGCTTGGACGAGAATTCTATTTTTTTAAAGACCGCATTTAGGCTATGCCCCTCTCCTGAACCGCCAAATTCAGATATGTCTGCTCCTGCGATAAAAGCCCTTCCTTTTCCCGTAATAACTATTGCTTTAACGTCAGGGTCTTCCTCTGCTTTTACCATACCTTCGTATGCACCATTCCTAACGCCATCACTTAATGGATTTACAGGAGGGTTATCTACTGTAAGAACAGCAACACTATTTATTACCTCATATAAGACAGTACCTTTCATTTTTTCCCTTAATTTAAATATGTAATATGCATTATACCTATAAAATTTAAATTTTTATTATAAAAACTATTGATAATTAATTATAAATAAATATAATGATGCTCTCAGCAATTCTCTCCCCCCTAAAGTAGGTTGCTGAATCCTCTGAAATTTTTGGAGGGCCCCTATGCCCTCCAAGATTTTTTGCATGATTTAAGTTATAATATGAAAAATATAAAAGACACATTTGAAGTTATTTTTTTAGTTACATTATTTGTTTCTTCTGTAATAGCCATTACTCCAACTGTCTAATTTTTAACTTAAAAAAAGATTTTATGAACAAAATATATTTAATTATTTTTCTATCTTTTCAAGCCCTTGCCTGCTCTGATCTTTTAGATACTGATATAAGGATGCTTGACTCTGCTGAAGTAACAAACTTATGTGAATATAAAGATGATGTGATATTGGTGGTTAATGTAGCGAGCAGATGCGGTTTTACATATCAGTATGAAAGCCTTCAAGCTTTATATGAAAATTACAAAAATAGAGGCTTTACTGTCTTAGGCGTTCCATCAAGGGATTTTCTTTTTCAAGAATATAGGGACGAAAAAGAAACTGCTGAATTCTGTTCAACTGAATATGGAGTAAAGTTCCCAATGTTTGCAACTACAAAAGTAACTGGCAAGAAGGCTCATCCTTTTTATAAAAAACTTAGATCTGAGAGCGGCGTATCACCAACCTGGAACTTTAATAAATATTTAATATCAAGAGAGGGTATTGTTACTGATGCTTTTGATAAAAATGTAGAACCAAATTCACTAGAGCTACTTTCAAGAATAGAATCTCTTTTATAGCCTATTCTGAGACTAGCACCGTTAAAGGTTTATTAATAGCAAATATACCATTGTCAACGACACCAGCAATTGAGTTCAATTTTATTTCCATCTCAACAGGATTGCGCAAATCTAGATCTGAAACGTCTATTATCTGATTTCCTTGATCAGTGATGAAGGCCTGTCTATAAAGAGGCGTTCCTCCTAAAGAAATTATTTTTCTTGAGACCAAGCTTCTGCTTTCCGGTATTACCTCTATTGGCAAAGGAAAAGCACCAAGCTTTTTAACAAGCTTAGAGTCATCAACAATACAAATAAAATGATTGGATGCAGATGCAACTATTTTTTCCCTTGTATGCGCTCCCCCGCCTCCTTTTATTAAAGACTTGTCTTCAGACACCTCATCTGCACCATCAATATAAAATGCAATCTCATTGATGTCGTTCAGCTCAAATACACTAATACCAGCTTCTTTTAATAAAGCAGATGATCTTTCAGAGCTGGAAACAGCTCCCTTAAATAAGTGACTGTATGGTTTTATCTCTTCTATAAAAAAGTTAACTGTTGACCCAGTTCCAATGCCAAGTATCATATCAGCAGTAAGTTTTTTTTCTAAAAAGCTTGCAGCTTGTTTAGCAACATTTATCTTTGAGCCACTCATGGAGTTATAATACAAGAAAATAACATTTAAATAATAACGTTGCGAATAAAAATAAAAAAAACAGGCAATTATAATAAGTCAAAAAAATACTTAGACTTAATTAATAGCGCTTCAGTTTATGATGTTGCTATTAATACCCCTATTTCATTTGCACCTAACATCTCGCAAAAGGAAAAAAATAAAATTTTCTTAAAACGAGAAGATCTGCAGCCTGTATTTTCATTTAAGAACAGAGGAGCATATAACAAAATATCTAATCTCAATAATAAACAAAAAAAAGCTGGTGTTGTAGCAGCATCAGCCGGAAACCATGCGCAGGGAGTTGCATTAGCATGTAAGAAATTAAAAATTTCATGCTTAATTGTAATGCCAATTACAACACCAGAGATAAAAGTTAAAGCTGTAAAAAGACACGGAGCAAAAATACTGCTCCATGGAGACAATTATGATGCGGCAGTTATACATGCAAAAAAGATTGGTAAAACAAAAGGCTTATCCTTTGTTCATCCATTTGATGATAAATATACCATTGCTGGTCAAGGAACTATTGGCAAAGAAATTTTGGAATCTGAAAATAATTATGATGCTATCTTCGTTCCAGTTGGCGGAGGGGGGCTTCTTGCAGGCCTGTCTGCATGGGTATCACAAAACTCAAAAAAAGTTAAAATTATTGGCGTTGAGGTAGAAGACTCAGCATGCTTAGCAGAAGCTATAAAAGCAAATAAAAGGGTAAGGCTTAAACAAGTTGGTCTATTTGCAGATGGAGTAGCGGTTGAACAAATAGGAAAAAATAACTTTGATGTTATAAAAGAATGTGTCGACGAGATCATAACAGTAAGTGTTGATGAGGTATGTGCAGCTGTTAAAGATATATTTGAAGATACAAGAATTCTATCTGAGCCAGCAGGAGCATTGGCATTGGCAGGCTTAAAAGTCTATTCAAAAAAAGTACAAAATAAAAAATTATTAGCAATTAGCAGTGGAGCAAATGTTAATTTTCAAAGACTAAGCTTTATAGTTGAAAGATCAGAGCTGGGAGAGAATAAAGAAAAAATATTAAGCATTAAGGTCCCTGAAAACCCTGGAAGCTTTATTAAACTTGCCAAGATGTTTGGTAGTTTTCAAATTTCTGAGTTTAATTATAGAAAATCAAGTTCGTCAATAGCACATGTTTTAGTAGGCATTAGAACAAACACAGATGCTTCATATGAAGCTCTAAAGAAAAGACTCATGAAGAAAAAATATACCTTTGATGACTTAACAAAAAATGAAATTTCAAATGATCATTTAAGACATATGGTTGGGGGAAGGATAAATCACTCGCTTGATCCAAATACAAAAGAACGAATTTTTAGAACAGAATTTCCAGAAAGGCCCAGGGCGCTATTAAGCTTCCTTGAATCATTTGGGGATAAGTGGAATATCTCGCTCTTTCACTATAGGAATCTTGGTTCGGCATTTGGAAAAGTACTAATAGGCATTGAAGATGGAGAAAAGAATCCATCTAAGCTCATAAAACAACTTGGCAAAACAGAGGTTTCTTTTTCAGAAGAAACCAGAAACAAGGCTTATAAAAGCTATTTAAGATAATTAAAACTTTAATCTAATTTTTATAGAAATTACTTCATTGGATGGATTGCTCCAAGCATCCTGAAATAAGCTTGAAAAATTATTATCTGTATCATCTATAGAAATGTCGCCACCCCTTGAATAAATAATATATATATTTGATAGAGGAGCAAATTCATATTTATATCTAAGTTGAAAAGCGGCCTGACCAATATTAAAAGGCTGAATCAAATTTCCGTTCTCTGATAAATAACCTTGCTCATTAACAGAGAGACCTATAGGAGATTTAGATTTTAGGGCTATAAACTGAGATTTAAGCCTTAACTCATGCCTTAGACCTCTATACCAGTTAAGATTAAAAGATATTTCTCGCCTACTAAGGTCACTTGAAGAAAATTTATTTTGGTCTATCCACCTTAGCCATTCCTTTTCTTTTTTCGCTATTATATTCATCCCAATAGTTAAGTTTTCATCTAAAGAGTATTTAGTACCAAATTTATAAAATTCTTTTCTATATCCATTTGAAGTCCAATTTTTGTAGCTGGGAGACTTATCAAAACTAACCCTCCAGTCATACTCAAAGCTACTAGATATCACACCCTCATAATCTAGCGTCATGCTTTGGGTAGATTTTATTTTTGCAAAAGGATATGCAGGATTCTTTCTTGTAATGGTCGTATTCTTTCCTGATGATTTAAATGTTAAGAAAGCATTAAATTTTGAACCATCTTTATAGAAATATTCTATTTGTGGGTTAATAAAAAATGGATTAGTATTTCCATTAGTATCCCCACTTAATGACCACCAAACCGAAACCTCTGAAGAATTCAAACTTGAATTATTTTCATAATTTGTTCTTTGTTTAGATGAGCGTGAACTTAACTGAAAATAGTCTGAATCTTTGAGGTATCCAAAGTCATTAAGATCCAAGCCTTTATCAAAGTATCTAAAAGTGGTGTTAGTGCTTTGATCCTTATTTGGCCTATATCTAATGGATGACTTTAAACCATAACCGCTTGATTCATTAGTTCTAGAGGATAAAACGGTAGAAGTTACTCTAATTTTCTCAGAAAATATCTTATCAAAATCAAATGCATTGACTGTAGAGCTTTCATTTAAAAATTTATTACTTACATGGGTTAGCACATGCCCAAAAGTTAAGTCATTGATATTTTTTCTTGATCTAATGGCTGTAAATTCTCTCCCAGTTGAATAAGTCTCATCAGATTCTTTTGCCATAAATATGCCAAGATCTAAATCATCTCTTTTCTCTGTTATTCGAAATGCATAATCCAGATCTGAGTATGATTTTTTTGACTCTTCGCAAGTTATACCATCATCAAACCTTGAACAATCATAGTCAGGCGCGCTCCCAATCCTTCTTGTATTTATAACAGAAAATTTATCTCTATCTTTAACAGTAAAGAGAGATTGATTCTCCGTAAAAAAAGCACGTTTTTCATTTAAGAAAGTTTCTTGTGCTGAGAAATTTACAACTAAATCGTCACTTTCGGCTTGTCCAAAATCAGGATTTACAGTCGCATTAATTTGCCTGCCAGTTCCAGTATTCCAAAAAATATCAGCACCCACTCTATTTGACTCTGAATTCATGACTGAATCACTGAATGAAGATGCATACGGAAAGATAGATAATTTAGAAGCCGAAAAATTCTTTACTGAAACCGGAGATAGTCTCGAAAGAAATTTATTTCTTGAATATGAGCTTTTAATGCTGCTAACCCATATATTTTGTTCATATATGTACCTACCAAACATTATTCTAATATCTCTTAGCTCACCTTCATTTCTTGGCAGTGTTGTAATAGTCCAGGGAATAAAGAATTCTGAACTCCAGTAATCTTCATTTTTGGTGGTTACCCCACTCCAGTTACCATCCCAGTCCCTATTAAGATCATTTCCATTTGTAAAAGTGCCATCAACTTGAGTGCCTGCTGAGCTCAGAGCAAATTCATAAGCTTCAACTCCATTATTGCCAAAATCAATCACAACAACATTTGAATCTGATTCATTTAAGATATCTCGCGAGGATTTAATGCTCCTTACTTTTTTTATATTTTGGTAATTCTTGAATGAGATAAATATTCCCTCTTCATTTGAAATAAGACGAGCCTCTGTCTTCAGGGGAGATTCACTTAATGAAAATGGATATACGGTATAAAAGAGGTCAATATTTTTTGAATCTTTCCATTCAATATCATCTATCACTCCATCAAGCTCTACGGAGCTTATGTCAAAAGAAGTAAGGAAAATGATTGCAATGAAAAGTCTTTTCAAATTTTTTATCTCGTAAATTATTCAGCCAGCAACTTTTCATTGCTGAAAATTTTGAATGTAAAGTATATTTTACATTCAATAATTGAAATTATAAATATTTTCTTCAGTGATGACCATGTTATATCTCATATCATGGGCTTCCCTTATTTCATCTGGAAGCATTTGGTAATCATACCCCAGTCCAATTGTTATTGGGGCATATTCTTTTTCAATGGGATTAAAAATCCTATCAAAATACCCGCCTCCATAGCCAAGTCTATATCCTAAAGCATCAACCCCTACAAATGGTATTACGGCAAGGTCAAGATCAGTTAGATTTATGAAATTTTGATTGGGTAGTTCAGGTATCCCATATTTATTATTTATAAATTTTTGATCTTTAGAGAATTTGTTAAAACTCATCTCAAATTTGTCACCTATTTTTGGAAGATATATTTCTTTTTTGCTATTGGTAGCTTGAGCAAAAACCTCATTAATATTTATTTCATTTTTTACATTTTTATAAAGAAGTATTTTTTTTGCATCTTTAAAAATAATTGAATCAATTAATTTTTTTTGGATTATATTTCTGGAAGATTTGATAAAATCATTAGATAAGGATTGCCCCTGCCCAAAGAGTTGTTTTCTTAATTTATTTTTATTCATACATATGCGGAGGCTAACAAACCAGATCACCGCCATGCACCTTACCTGAACCGAAAGGTCAGGTGGTGAATATCTTTCTAAATCAGGCTTCCCTAATAGGTATTGCACAACAATAGAAGAGGAATATCACCTATTTATAAGTATCGGTTCAAATTTATTGATGCATTAGCATGTGAACCAGAATGTTTAAGAATTATAAATTACTTAGAGTTATTGTTGAAGGTTAATACTATAAAACAGAGTCAATTTTTTTAATTAAATTTTCAACATTTAGGTCGCTATTTACTGAAGAGCCATTAGCTGAAGATCGTTCTCCATTAAGGGCTTTATTTGCCAAGCTCAGGCCGGCAATAACGAGGGCATTCTGTTTATCATTAATATTATCAAGCTCCTCATTAAGTAATGCAGCAGATTTTAATAACTGATCTTTTTCTTCTGAAGGGCATGAAAGGGTAAGGTCTCTTCCAAATATTCTTAGCTGTACTGTTTCCATTTTTTAATCGCCTAGTTTAGCCTTCTGAATTTCTTCATTTAGATTTTTAATTTCTTTATTCTGAAGAAGTTTAGTTTTTTTCCAATCTCTTTCTTTTTCAACATAAGAATTAATAATACCTCTCTGCTCTTCAAATCTTTTAATAAGGTCATCAAGCCTCTTCTCGAGCAGGACAATGCTTTCATTATTATTTTCCATAATTTAGTTTAATTCTTATAGAATAAATAGGGAAGTTTGTTTTTTAAAAGAGTAAAATAAATTATGAATAAAAATATTTTTAAACAAAGGAGAGATAACCTCTCTTCAGTTATACCAAATAACTCTGTCTTGATAATAATCGGGGCTGAGAGTAGATATAGAAATGCAGATTCAGCATATGCTTTTAGACAAGAGAGCAGTTTTTACTACCTTTCAGGATTCTGCGAGCCCTCTTCAGTTATGGTTTTGGCTAATAAAGATAATAAGATAACCTCAACAATATTTGTTCCAAAAAAAGATAAGGTTAAGGAAATATGGGATGGTTATAGGGCAGGACCAGAAGGGGCTATTTCAGATTATTTTTTTGACAATGCATTTAATAATGAAGAGTTAGACTCTGAGATTCCAGGCTTACTTCAAGGAAATCAGAAGCTATTTTACTCTTTTGGGAAAGACACAAGTTTTGATAAAAAAGTTATTGGATGGACTAACATTGCAAATGCTGCAGAAAGACACAGTAAGACAATTGATATGGTTGACGCTACTTCTTTGGTTGGTAATTTAAGATTAATAAAGGATGATGGCGAGATCGAGATTCTAAAAAAATCTTGTGAAATTTCAGCTGAAGCACATATCTCAGTAATGAAATCCATTCAACCAGGCCAAACAGAGCAAGAAATCGAAGCCCAATACCTATACGAATTTGCTAAAAGAGGTAGCAGATTTGCTGCTTATACACCTATAGTGGCTGGCGGGGAAAATGCTTGCGTCCTTCATTATGTTGAGAATAATCAACCCTTAAACAATGGAGAGTTGATTCTTGTTGACGCAGGTGGAGAGTATGAAATGTATGCATCAGATATCACCAGAACATTTCCAGTAAATGGCAAGTTTACAAAAGAACAGTTAGAAATATATAACGTTGTATACAAAGCAAATCAGGAAGCAATAAATGCTGTCAAGGTAGGCAATAATATTATGGATCCCCAGAAAATTTCTGAAAAAGTAATAGTTGAAGGCCTTGTAGATCTAGGTATCTTAAATGGAGACCCTGAAAATCTCTATGAAGATGGCGCCCACAAAGACTTCTATATGCACAAAGTTGGTCACTGGCTTGGGCTGGATGTTCATGATTCTGGTGATTACATGGAAGGAGACGAATTCATGTCATTTAAGCCAGGTATGGTAACCACTATCGAGCCTGGTATATATATCAGCAGCTCAGCAGATGTAGATGATAAATGGAAGGGAATAGGCGTGAGAATAGAAGATGATATCCTCGTTACAAGCGAAGGCAACATAAACCTTACTGAAAAAGTTCCTTCAGATCCAAGTGAAATAGAAGCCTTGATGTCCTAATTTATGATAGTTCCTATAACTATATCCGGAGGAGGGTTAATAGGAAATTACATTTCTAGAAGGCTTAGAAGATCTGGTATTGAATCTATAATAATTGAAAAAAATAAACCACCTCAAAATAAATTAGATTCGATTAGAACAATAACCCTTAATCCTAAATCAATAGAATTATTAGAAAAAGAAGGTATTAATATAGCTTCTTCAAGTATTCAGAAAATAATAGCTTCTGATGGAAACTCTTCCGGAAAGATAGTTTTTTCTTCTTCAGACATAGGATACTCAGAGCTTTCCTCTGTAGTCATGTTTGATGATTTAAATAAAGCTCTACAAGAAGGAAATCTAAATAACACTTTATTTGAGACACAAATAAATTCAATCAAATATATCCATGAAGATAAATTAACAAGCATTGAGCTTTCAAGTGGATCAAAGATAATCTCTGAAGTATTAGTTGCTTGTGATGGAAAAAATTCAAATGTAGCAAAGCTATATAATTTTGAAAATAAAGCACACTCGTATAACCAAACTGCAGCTACCTTTCTAGTTCAGGCAGACTCTGATATCACACATGCCCACCAAATTTTTTCAGAAATTGGTATCTTTGCATTGATGCCAGCACCGAAAGAAAATATTTTTACAGTTGTATGGTCAATCAATAACCTGCATATTGAAAATTTGGATATAAAAGATTTTGTTATTGATAATCTCAAATACTTTGAAGATAAGCTTGGGCATAAGATGATCCTATCAAGCAAGATACTAAATTTTGAACTCTCCAATCATTATTTTAAAAATTATATCAAGGACTCAGTTGTATTAATGGCTGATTCTGCCCACTCAATTCATCCTCTTGCAGGCCAAGGTGTTAATCTTGGGTTTGAAGATGCTGATATTTTCTGTGAAAAGATAGAAGATGCATACAGTCTTGGCCTAAAGTTAAATGAGCCTACTTTTTTAAAACAATATTCAATTGAAAGAGAGGCGCTAAATTATTTAATGCTTAAGTCTATGGACTTATTTTTAGATTTTTTTAATTTAAAAAACTTATACCTAAGACTAATCAGAGGGATGGGATTAAATATGGTTAATAAATCAAAATTCCTAAAGACTTTTTTTATAAAGAGAGCATCAGGGAAATAAAGTTAGTTGATGTGAGTGTGACTAGACTTTTTCGCCTCTAGCTCTAATTTCTTTAAGAACTTGGCTGATTCCTTTCTTGTCAATTATCCTCATACCTTTTGCAGAAACCTTGAGATTCACAAACCTATTCTCAGATTCTACCCAAAACTTATGGGTGTGTAGATTTGGAAAAAATTTTCTCTTAGTTCTATTTTTAGCATGAGAAACGTTATTCCCAGACTGAGGTATCTTTCCTGTTACTTGACATAATTTACTCATAGAAACGCGATTTTATAGATAAGTTGATAACTTATCAATACTATAGAGATATTAATTATGAAACAAATATTCTTTTTGAGACATGCAAACTCACCCTGGGAAATATCAGGACAATCTGATTATGATAGATCCATTGATCAGAAGGGCTATCAAGAAATTAAATCTGTATCAGCGAAAATTATTTCAAAAAGACTAACTGTTGAAAAAGTTTTTTGTAGCCCATCAAAAAGAGCTTCTGAAACATCTAATTTAATAGTAACAGATTTCAATTGCTGCCATAGAAAAATTGAATATAAAGATTTTTTGTATTATGGCTCCCAGCAAGATGTGCTTAATTCTTTAGCCCGGCTAGAGAGATCAATTGATTCAATTCTTATAGTAGGCCATAACCCAATGATCCCGGAATTGATAGCACTCTTAACAGGAAAAATGCTGTTAAATTATCCGACTTGTTCTTTGGCACTAATAAATACAAACTCATGGACATCTTTAAGAGAATCTAAGTTAAAATTTATTATTAATTCTGACAAATTAACCTAATGAAAGAAGTAGATATAAAAATTTTAAATCCATTGATGGGAAAAGATATACCATTGCCAACTTATGGCACAGAGGGTTCTGGTGGAATGGATCTTAGGGCATGTATTAGCGATCCCATTGAGTTAAAACCATCTCAAACAATCATGATACCTATGGGTTTTGCTATGCACTTAGCTGATAAAAGCTATGCTGCCTTGGTGATACCAAGGTCAGGGCTTGGATCAAAGCATGGAATTGTATTGGGAAACCTTGTTGGCTTAATAGACTCTGACTATCAGGGCGAGCTAATGGTGCCAGCTTGGAATAGATCTAATGAGGTCTTTAATATAAATCCTGGAGATAGGATAGCCCAAATGATAGTGGTGCCAGTAATTCAAGCAAGATTTAACATTGTTGAAAGTTTTGAGAAGTCTGAGAGAGGAGAAAAGGGCTTTGGTAGTTCTGGTATAAATTGAGTAATTTACTTTTTCTTACCAAATCTTTCTTCAAATTTCTGAACTCTACCACCAGTATCAATAATTTTTTGAGTGCCGGTATAAAAGGGGTGAGATGCAGACGATATATCAAGAATATAATACGGATAAGTTTTACCATCTTCCCATTCTTTTGTTTGAGTCGTGTTTAGTGTTGAGCGGACAAGAAAATGTTTGTCAGCACTAGTGTCGTGGAATAGTACTTCACGGTATTCAGGATGTATGTCTTTTTTCATAATAAAATCAAAATTTGGATGAGAACTATAACAAAAAAACCCTTATTTACAATAAAAAAATGAATTTTTTTTATTTTGAAATAGCTATCCCTATGCCCATCAGAGGCTCATTTATATATAAATGTAATAGCTTTCTTAGAAATGGCTCTAGAGTAGAGGTATCTTTTAGAAATAGAACTGTCATGGGGATAGTTATACAGCAGGTAAAAAAGAAACCTGAATTTACAGTAAAAGAAGTAAAAAAAATATGCGAAAAAGAGCCAATATTTAATAAAAAAGAGCTTGATTGTCTTATTTGGGCTTCAAAATACTACCATCATCCAATTGGAGATGTTTTTAATACCTTTACTCCAAAGCTTCTTAAAACAAGAAAGAAGGGGCTTGAACTCGAGAAGCAATATGAAGAGGAGTCTTATGAACTGAATAATCCAGAGGACTCCTTCAGACTAACTAATGAACAAATAAACGCAATTGAAAATATAAAAGTTGATGATAATTTTAAAATAAATCTTATAAATGGAGTAACGGGTTCAGGCAAGACAGAGATTTATATAGATCTCACAGCAAAAAAAATTAAAGAAAATAAATCTGTGCTCATATTGGTCCCTGAAATTAATTTAACCCCTCAACTCCATAAGGTATTTTCAAATAGATTTAAGGGTGAGATCGGCCTTTATCACTCTAAGCAAACCCCTTTACAAAGATTAAATGTATGGAAGAAAGCTAGAGAAGGTTTAATTAAAGTAGTTATAGGAACCAGATCTGCCATCATGAATCCTATGAAAGATATCGGGTTAATTATAATAGACGAAGAGCATGATCAATCATTCAAGCAATCCGAAGGCTTTAAGTTTTCTGCAAGAGAAATGGGCATAAAGAGAGCTCAAGTAGAAAAAATTCCCATTGTTTTAGGTTCTGCGACCCCGTCTTTTTCAATTCTGAAGCTTGTTGAGGAAGAAAAAGTTAATGAGGTAAAAATGGTTCAACGGGTTGATGGTCAGAAACCTCCAAAACTTATTATAATGGATATCAATAATAAGGAACTTATAGCTGGAATCTCTAGAGAATCTCTTGACTCTATAAGAGCAGCTGTGAATAAAAGTAGCCAAGTTCTAGTATTTATAAATAGAAGAGGCTTTGCTCCTCTTCTAGAATGTAGTTCATGCGGATGGACAGCAGAATGCAATTCGTGCGAATCAAATTTGGTTTATCATAAAACAAGAAATAGATTGGTTTGCCACAGATGTGAAGCAGCATATGGAAAACCTTCACAGTGCCCAAATTGCAGTTTAAAGAAACTAGAACTATTTGGATTAGGAACAGAGAGGGTGGAAGAATTCTTATCTCAAAGTTTCCCCGATGTAGATGTAATAAGAATTGACCACGATACAACCAAGAAGAAAGGCGCAATGGACAAGATCTATGAACGGCTAAAAAAGAAAGAGGCAGCAATCCTAGTTGGAACCCAAATGCTAACAAAAGGACATGATTTTGATAATGTAAGCTTAACCCTAGTTTTAAACGCAGATAATGGGCTTGTAAGTCCAGAGATTAATGCATTGGAAAAAGTATCACAATTATTAATACAAGTTTCTGGAAGAGCTGGCAGAAAAAATAAGAATGCAAAGGTAATAATCCAGACAAGGCATCCAAATGATGAAACGCTTAATCAAATAAGAGGCGGAAGTTATTCACAATTCTCTTGCAGAAAGCTTAAAGAAAATAAAGTAGATAATTTCCCACCATATTCTTGTGCCACTATTTTAAGAGCAACATCTCCCACCCAAGAAAGTAATATTTTATTTTTAAAGAAAGTTGATCGCTTGATAAGAAATCAAAAAAATATTGAAGTAATAGGACCACTCCCTTCATTTATTTCAAAAACAAAAGGTTCATATAAGCATTCTCTATATATTCAGACCTCAAAAAGAACATATCTAAATAGAGTCTTAAATCATCTGACCTCTGAGATAGATATTATGAAAGAGTCCAAGAAAGTAAAATGGTCATTTGATATTGATCCATTAGACTATTTCTAAATATTTACTTTTATAATTTGACCGGGATAAATAGACTTATTATTTAGCATGTTTGTTTGCTCAATCTCATCTACAGTTACGCCGAACCTAACAGCAATTTCTGAGAGCATATCCCCTTTTTGTATTTCATAAAGAACAAAACTTGAGTTATTTTCAAAATGACTTTCGTTAATGCTATTTTGTTTAAAGTAATTATGAATTCCTAAGAAAATTGACCTAGCAATCATTCTTCTTCCTGGCTTACCTTTTAATCTTTCTGCATCATCTGGATTTGATATAAATCCAGCCTCAACAAGAACAGAAGGAGTATCAAAGGATTTCAGTACTCTAAAATCTGCAAACTCTACAGTTTTTTTATGAAGCTTTGTATAAGGGTCGTTTCTTAATTCAGATAAAATTTTGTTACCAAGAACCTTGCTATTATTCACTTTAATCTTATAGACCGATTCAAATGATGCTCTGGCCTCATCCTCATTAAAATCTTTCTTTCCTATTTCTCCAATTTTTGATTTAAGCTGTTTTTTTGATAGATTTTCAGCTGTTACGCTGGAGTAATTCTCTGACCATACATACACAGAAGCACCCTTAACAGAAGAAAGTCTAAATCCGTCTGCATGAATAGAAACAGAAATATCAGCCCCCTCTCTTCTTGCTTTTAGGTATCTTTCATTTAAATCTATAAAGCTATCATCTTCTCTTATCATTACTGGTTTATAGCCCTTTACATCTCTTAATGTTCTTTCAAGCTCTTTAGCGATTAAAAGATTGATATCTTTTTCTAAAATATTATTCTCACCAACAGCCCCAGGGTCTTTACCCCCATGACCCGGATCAATACTAACAATTATATCTCTTATATTATTTGTATTATCTTTGCTCCTGTTAATATCAAGGCTCAGAATAACGCCATCCTTAGTTTTTATTTGTCTAGGTTTAGTCCAATTAACATACTCATACAAATCAATAGTTATTCTACTTATTGGCCCATCTTGCAGTGTACTAATTTGCTTGATTGGAAAGTTAAATGGCTTCTCTTCTTGTGATTTTAAAATAGAATCATTAACCTCAATAATTATTCTTGAAGGTTCGGTTAATGAATATGACTTAATATATGAAACCTTATCCAAGCTAAATGAAATTTCTATAGAACGATTTTTATCCTCTTTGACCTGAATCAGGCTTACTTCATTCGATGATGCATGCTGCACAATAAAAAATAGAAAAAGAAATATATATATTTTTTGCATCTTAAAGACTAGATTTTTTCAATAATTTATTTGAATGAATTTTAACAGATACCTCTCTCTTTTTTTCTACATGTTTAAGATAAATATCTATATCTGGATTTCTCTTTGATAATAGTTTTTCAGGCCACTCTATCAAGATAATTTTTATTTTTTTAACTTCTCTGTCTATATCGAAAAGATCAATATCTTCAGCATCAGTAGATCTGTATAAATCTATGTGAAGAAATAACAAGTTATCTAACTCATATTCTTCGCATAGGGTGTATGTAGGGCTTTTAACCATCCCATCCCATCCACAACTATTAATAATAGATCTTGATAGGAATGTTTTCCCAGCACCTAGATCTCCATGAAGATGGATTTCAATATCGGTATCTGAGTGTAAGATTATTCTTTCTGCAATATCTTTTCCAAAACTTAAAGTTGCAGTCTCATTGTTGAGTAATATTTGTTTCATGTATTAATTCTTTTTCTAATATATTCAATAAGCTCAGATGATTTTAAACCAATCTCTCCAACCATATTAAAAAAATCTTCTCCAGCAATGCCATGAGAAGATACTGCAATTTTACATGCTAACTCTGTATCAATTTGACTTGATATCAGTCCTGCCAATGTACCAGCAAGAACATCTCCACTGCCTGGGATGGCTAATTCTGGACCGCCTTGATCGCAGATATATACTCCCTCACCAGCAATAACAGTTTTATTGCCCTTTAAAATTGTACAAGCCGCATATATATCTCGTATCTTTATTGCAGAGCCAATCCTATCTCTTTGAATTTCTTCACAACTAATACCAAGCAACGCAGCCGCCTCACCAGGATGAGGAGTAAGAATGGTCTTTGAAGGCATATTTCTACTCAATAAATAGTCTTTATCCAAAATTCTTAAAGCTCCCCCGTCAATAATTAATACACCATCATGGCCTTCACAAAATTTTAATGTTATTTTCAAAGCTTCTTTGGACCAAGGAGATTGACTAAGCCCAACACCGCACAAAATTGTATCTTTTTGATCTAAACACCCAGATAGGTTTTTGGGATTCGAAATATCTTGAGTCATTACTTCAGGCATTCTTAATAAGGAAGGTTTAATTGTTTCTTTTTGTGAAGCTAGTGTAACTAAACCACCTCCAGACATTAAAGCGGCTTCGGAGGCAAGAATTCCTGCTCCCCCCATTCCACTATCTCCACCAATGATTAGTATCCTCCCATAATTTCCTTTATGTGAATTTTGTTCTCTCGGTTTTATGAGCCCAATTACATCAGAAAACTCAAAGCCGGAGCCAATCATTTTTCAGGACTAGTATGAAAAAAAGCAATTCTATCTGCGTGGAAAGAGCCGATATAAACAATCCCATTATTAGGCAAAGCAACAGTTGGCAAGCCAAAGGCAGCTCTTCTAAATTGATATTTATCCTCAATCTCCATATTAGTTTTATTTATTTTAATTATTGAAAACGGAAGAGAGCATGAGATTGCATAAATGCAAGTAGGTGAGTCCCCAGCTTGATGATTTAACTCTGTAACCCAAATATATTCACCATCTATCACTAAGTTATCAGGGCCTTCCACGAAAACAGATTTATCTAATTTTTGTTCACTTATATTATAAGTCTTTACATAATCTCCAGAGTTATACGCTATGTATATTAAATTTGACTCCTCATCTAAGACTATTCCATTTGGCTGACTTCCATCAGAGCCCGGAACAATATTAAATCTATCTCCATTCCAAAATTTAACATGACCAGTTGTTTTTTTAAGTAGTGAGTCAACCAACCATTCATTCCAAGTAATGCCCTTATCAAACATATAGGTAGCATAAAAATTAGTATTTTTTAAAAATGTAATATCATTAAGATAAATATTTGGATCAGCATTAATACAACCCCTCCATCGAAGTTCCCATGCGTTATCTGACTCGAACAGTTCAAACATCTCAACAGTCTCTTTAGGCTTATGATTAATAACACCAATTTGATAGAGACCATCCTCTCTTTCAATTATATCTATGCCATGAGTATTAAATTCATCTAAAGGGTCTCTTGAGCAAGTTTTATGCCCCCAGTCATTTTGCTCAAATGTAAGAGTAGGCTCTATTATTTTCCTATCATCTAATCTCATGAGCTTTAAAAACGAAGATTCATTTTTACCAAACGGCTCAATGCCACCTAGCTCGCTAATAACTAGCCACTTGCCATCAGGTGTCATCACCATATCTTCGGGGTTATCAAAACCACAAACGACATCTATAACTTCATCAGATATGCATTTTTCAATATTTTTTTCAGGCCCCAAGTAATCTCTTGTAATAACCAAAAAAGCTAAAGAAATAAATACTAGAGAAACGACAGGCGCCCATTTATAGTAATTTCTTAAAAAGACAGTAAGAATTTTTTTAACAGAATCAAAGTAAAATATTATTACAACTCCTCTTATCATAAGAAGAATGCCTATTATAAAAGTAACTAAGGTCCACAATGTCTCTTGCCAGTAAGAATAGCTCGTTGAAAAAAATATAAGAATTAAACCAATAATAGCTGTTATAAGACCAAGCGGAGTAACATCGGTTGCTTTTAAAAATTTATTAGCAACAGGCATTATGAGGGGCCTTATTAAAATTAGTACAGCTAAAAATAAAAAAACAAAGAAATAAAAGTAGTTCATATTAATAAAGACCTGATTCACGCAAAATTAAATCTATCAACTCAATTGGTTTATCAAGGGGGACGTGATGAGCAGATCCAGGAATATTGATGAATTTCATCCTGTCAGAGTATGCCAATTTCGCATTTTCTAAAAGCTTCCCTGATGTAAGAAGGCTATCCTCACCATGAACAAATGAGGCAGGACATTCAAAAGAAAACTTATAACCAAACAATCTTTCCAAGCCAGTAAACATCCTGTCATCAAACTTCCATCTCCATCCGTCCTCAGTATGTTTTATTGAATGTTCAGCAATATATCTAAGGTACCAATCATTTTCACAGTCTTGCTTAGGCATTAATCTAAATCTCTGCAAGAGTGTTTCTTTATCCTCATAAAATTTAATCATTCTTAAAGGCCCATTTTTTTTGTGCTCAGAATTATCATAATTAGGCGGCCTAATAAAAGTATCAACTATCATTAGCCCATCTATTAGATCCTTCTCTTCAGTGCCAACATAACCAGCAACATGGCCACCTAACGAGTGGCCAACAAGATATACACAATTTAAATTGTGAAGGTCCTTTTCAGCCTTAATAACATTTGTAACACAGCTGCCGAAATCTTCGACTTTATACCTTTCTCTAAATTCTGAATCTCCCATTCCAGGAAGATCTATTGCAACAACATTAGCTTTATTATTTAAGTTAGGCCCAATTGGATACCACCATTTTTTATGTGCACCAGTCCCGTGAACAAGTACAATTAGGTTTTCGCTACTTGTTTTTGCTTTCCAGAATGCATAACTAACATTTCCATCAATAGTTTTTAAAATTTTTTCTTGCGGCTTTTGATTAATTGCCGCATGGAACCATTTTGGTGCATGAGCAATATCATTCTTAAGATTAGTAGTTATTTTCATAATTAGTATTCTAAGGCATATATAATATTTTTTATGAATAAAAATGATTTAACACCTGCGGCAACAATTTTGCTTTTTAGAGATTCGCCTGAGGGCCCAAAAGTTCTAATGGTCAAAAGATCTAAAAGACCTCCCTTTGAAAACTTATATGTATTCCCTGGAGGTAAAGTTGACGATACTGACTCTCAAAAAGAGGCCGCATCATTTTGTAAAAGTATGACTGATGAAGAGGCGTCTTTTCAGCTAAATATAGAATCAGGAGGTCTTGCATATTGGGTGGCTGCAATTAGAGAGTCTTTTGAAGAGGTTGGCATTCTTATGGCGGAGTCAGAAAGCAAGAAAGTTGGTGAGGATGATTCATACAATACATTGCTCGAATCATATAGAAAAAAACTCAATGCCGGAGACATATTGTTCCATGAAATTTTATCTAAAGAGGACTTAAGTTTATCTTTAGATAATATGAGCCCTCTTTCGCACTGGATTACGCCAAAGATTGAGGCAAAGAGATTTAATACTAGATTTTTTGTAGCCAGTATTCCTAACTATCAAAATGATGAGCATGATGGCAAAGAAATTACAGAAAGCATATGGATCACCCCAGAAAAGGCTCTTGAAAAAGCTGAATCCGGTGAAATGCAGATGATAATGCCAACTTTAAAAAATTTAGAAAGTTGCTGCGGCTTTAAAAGTACAGATGAGTTAATCATGGCTGTAAAAAAAATATCCCCAAAAGATAAACCTTCAATTTTGCCAAAGTTTTTTAAAGAAAACGGTTCTTGGGTTGGGTTATTACCTGGAGACGAGGGCTATAATGACGCCTGATACAAAGCTGATTAGGAAAATTATTGCACCAAATGGCGGAGTCTTTACCGGGGGTGGAACAAATACATATATTATTGGGAGTGATGACCTTACCCTTGTAGATCCAGGACCAATTATCGAAGAACATTCCAAAAATATCCTTGATAATTTTGGCAAGAAAATAAATAGAATTTTAGTCACTCATACCCACATGGATCACTCGCCGCTTGCAACCCCTTTAGCAAAAGAACTTAATGTTCCCTTAATGGGGATGATAATTAAAGACAATCTTGAGTATCAGGACTTATCATTTCAGCCAGATGTTCATCTTAAAGATGGAGAGTTGATTAAAACCGATGAGTATGTGATTGAAGCTATTCATACCCCTGGGCATGCATCAAATCATATTTGTTACTTATTAAAAAACAATAATCATTTAATAACTGGAGACCATATAATGCAGGGCTCTACAGTAGTCATTGCTCCTCCAGATGGGAATATGAAAGATTATTTAGCATCTCTGGAAAAGTTAAAGAATTATAATATAGAGGTTTTGGCTCCTGGCCATGGCGATTACATTCATAAACCCTTTGAGGCCGTTGATTGGATTATTAACCATCGCCTTGATAGAGAAAAAAAAGTATTAGAAAAAGTCAGGGCTAGACAAGTTATTGAATTAGATGATTTAGTTAAAGATGTTTATGATGATGTTGACCCAAGACTTCATAGAATTGCAAAAGCAAGCCTAGAGGCTCATCTAATCAAGCTTCAGGATGATGGCAAGGTATTGGCTGTGTCTAAAACTTGGAAATATATTAATTAATTTTCTTATCAATAGACTTTTTTAAGTTATCAAACTCTTTCTCATCTGCAGCTTTTTCTAGCTCTTCATCTAACTTATTTACGATTTCTTTCTTAGGAGATTTATTTATTGTTTCTTTTGAATTTGATATGGAAATCAATTTATCTATTTTCTTTGTTGATAACTCAGATTCTCTACCTAAACAGTTTGTAACGGTATCGTTCTGTACAATAGGATTGTGGTGACTGTCTCTACTAATAATATGCTGATGATTGACAGGTTGCTGCATGCATCGAACCATGTCGCCTGAAGATATAATATTTTCAGGCCCAAAGCTATCTACTTTTAGCGCACAACTTTCTAGAAGAACTATAAAAAAAAGAAAATGGAAGTACGGATTTTTCATGCCTATGAAAGGCTTTGTTTATTTTTAACCAAATCACTTACTACATTTGGGTCTGCCAAGGTTGATGTATCGCCAAGAGAATCAAACTCTCCTTCTGCAATTTTTCTTAGTATCCGCCTCATTATCTTTCCTGATCTTGTTTTTGGAAGACCTGGCGCTCCTTGAATAAGATCAGGCTTAGCTATTGCACCTATTTCTTTACCAACAAAATTTTTAAGTTCTACTCTTAACTCTTCCGTAAAAATATTATCAGTCATTAGAGTCACGTATGCATAAATGCCTTGACCTTTTATTGGATGCTCAAATCCTACAACAGCAGCCTCAGCTACTTTTGGGTGAAGCACTAAAGCACTTTCAACCTCTGCTGTACCAAGCCTGTGGCCTGATACATTAAGAACATCATCAACCCTTCCTGTTATCCAATAATATCCATCTTCATCTCTTCTTGCCCCATCTCCAGTGAAATAAATACCTTCATACATACTAAAATATGTATCAATCATTCTTTTATGATCACCAAAGACTGTTCTTATTTGGCTTGGCCATGAGGACTCCAGAACCAAATTTCCAGAACTCTCTCCATCTAGTGTATTCCCATTTTCATCGTATAGAGCAGGCTTAACTCCAAAAAAAGGAAGAGTTGCAGAGCCAGGTTTTGTAGGAGTAATTCCTGATATAGGAGATATCAGCACAGAGCCAGTTTCTGTCTGCCACCAAGTATCTACGATATCGCAGTTAGAGTTACCCACAACCCTATGATACCAGTCCCAAGCCTCTGGATTTATAGGCTCTCCAACAGTTCCAAGAACTCTGAGACTCGTTCGTTTAGTCTTTAAAACAGGATCATCGCCTTGAGCCATTAAAGCTCTTATGGCAGTTGGAGCAGTATAAAAAATATCGAGTTTATGCTTGTCACATATTTCCCAACATCTTGAAGCTGTGGGGTAGGTGGGCACACCCTCAAACATCAATGTGGTTGTGCCGTTAGAAAGTGGTCCATACAAAATATAGGTATGGCCCGTGATCCAACCCACATCCGCAGTACACCAATACTTATCTTGAGGTTTGATACCAAAAATATATTTAAAACTTACATGGGCGCCTAATAAATATCCACCAGTAGAATGTAAAACACCCTTTGGCTTTCCAGTTGACCCTGATGTGTAAAGAATAAACATTGGGTCCTCTGCAGACATCGGCTCTATCGGACATATCGTGCCAGCATTCTTAGAGATTTCATCATATGAGATATCCAATTCATTATTCCAAGGTATATCCGTTCCAGTTCTTGTAACTACTAAAACATTATTGACCCCACTACATTTAATCACTGCCTCGTCAACATTTCTTTTTAATGGAACAGCTTTACCGCCTCTCATACCCTCGTCTGAAGTAATAACTATTTCACAATCAGCATCAATAATTCTATCTTTGAGTGATTCTGGTGAGAATCCACCAAAAACAACAGAATGAATGGCTCCTATCCTTGTACAAGCAAACATTGCATAGGCTACTTCAGGAATCATCGGCATATATATACATACCCTCGAGCCCTTTTTAACACCAAGGCTTTTTAAAACATTGGCAAATCGACAAACCTCATCATGTAGTTCTTGGAATGTAATTTCTTTAGAGATATCAACCTCATCACCTTCCCAAATAATTGCAGTCTTCTTAGCACTTTCCTTTAAATGCCTATCTATGCAGTTATAACTAACATTGAGCTGCCCATCCTTAAACCATTTTGCTTCAGAGAAATCTCCATTATGGACTTCATCAAAATCTTTACTCCAAGATAAATTATCTTTTGCTAATTTTGAAAAGAAAATATTAGGATTCTCTATGGACTCTCTGTACATAGATTGAAATTCCTCCATATCTTTTAAATGAGGATTTTTTATTTGAGTTTTAGGGCTATAAACTTTTTTTTCAGACACGAGCTAAATTATTGAAGGCTGAGGGTTTATAAAGTTTTTACCCTTTGGATTGGACATTATTTTTGTTATCAATGACTCGTAGTCACTAGCATTTGATTCAAGGTTTATATCAGCAGCATTTATTATTAGCAATGGAGAATCTTCATAATACAAAAAGAATCGAGAGTATGCGTCGTTAAGTCGCTCCAAGTAGTCTAGGGTTAAAGACTGCTCATTAATATTGCCTCTTTTGGTTATCCTATCTTTTAGAACATCAATTGGAGCCTGAAGATAGATAACTAAATCAGGCGTAGGCGCATCTATTGTTAAGTGGTCGTATACATTGTCATATAGTTTCATCTCTTCTTGAGATAAGGTAACCTCTGCAAACAATCTGTCTTTTTGAATTAAAAAATCTGCAACTCTGACATTCTCAAATAAACTTCTTTGCTTAAGGTCTTGTATTTGTTGCATTCTTTGAAATAAAAAGAAAAGTTGTGTTGCCAAGGCTGACTGACTGGGATTTTTATAAAAATTCTTTAAAAAAGGATTCTCTGCAGGACTTTCTAAAAAAGCATCATAATTAAAGGTTTCTGCAATCTTATTTGCGAGCGTGGTCTTTCCAACCCCAATAGGACCCTCAACTGCTATGTATTTTGGAAGTGGGACTTCCTCAAACGCTGGATTCATTTAAATAAAAATATTATTTTCTAATAGATTATCCCAACTCTTTAGAGAATCCAAATTTTTTATATGAATCTTCTTCGTTTTCCTCTTTAATTTGATCTATCAGGTTCTTTTTAAGCGCATCATCGTTCTTTTGAAATTTTTCCCACCATTCTCCAGGACCATTTTTTATATTTGCAGCTCTCTCCCTAACGAGCATAAAATCAAATGCAGCCCTAAACCTAGGGTGCCTTATTAGTTTATAAGGTTGATTTCCAATTCTGCTATGAAGCTTTAGCTGAAGTATCCATATATCTTTAATATAGTTATAAAACTTTCTCGGGACAGCTGTTTTTATTTGTTGGCGTTTAAGGACTTTATCCATAGATCTAAAGAACTTTCTTATGTTAATCCCCTCTTGTGATGCACATTCTTTTAACAGTTCTGGCCAGAGCAATGCAGCAATGAGAAATCCAGGGGTCTTGGACTGATTATTCTTTACTCTATCATCAGTGTTTTTTATAGCCTCAATCATTACTCTTTTTGAATAATCATTTCTGTCAGGGTTTGCAGCAATTAAATATCTTAATAGATTGAACGTATATAGCTTATTAAAATTCTTTTCCCCATTACCATTTAAAAATATTTTACAAAACTCATCAAACATCCTTGCATTAGATATGTCTGACAGAAGGTAGCTTTTGTCGTAAATTGCGTCTTTTATTTTGTTTTCTATTTTAAAGTCAAGTTTTGAGCTAAACCGAATTGCTCTTAGGCTTCTAACCGGATCTTCTTCAAATCTTTTTTGAGGGTCTCCAAGAGAAACAATTACTTTTTTTCTTATATGATTAAGGCCATTCGCAAAATCTTTAATTTCTTTATTAAGCGGGCAATAGTAAAGAGCATTTAAAGTAAAATCCCTTCTTTTGCAGTCATCCTCAATACTTCCCCAGTTATTATCTCTTAGTATCTTGCCTTGATCATCTTTTACTATCTGGCTTTGGCCTGACAGAGAGTCCGACCTGAATGTTGCGACTTCTATAAGCTCGTCTCTGCTAAACACATGAACTAATTTGAATCTTTTGCCAATAATTCTAGAAGCCTTAAAAGTTTTTCTTACTTGTTCGGGAGTTGCATCAGTTGCTATATCAAAGTCTTTAGGGGACATATCACATAGGATGTCTCTTACACAGCCACCAACTAAGTACGCCTCGTAATTATTTTTTTGGAGCTTATCTACAATTGATATTGCAAATTTACTGATTTTTTTATTATCTATCAAATCAACTCAGTGAGGGCATCTCATTAATAAAGAGTTTAACCATTAAGTTGCTTTTCTTTAATTTCATCTAAAGTTTTACAGTCTATACAATGAGTCGCAGTTGGCCTTGCCTCAAGCCTTTTAATACCTATTTCAACCCCACACGAGTCACACCATCCATAGTCATCTTCTTTAATTTTTTCAAGAGAAACACTGATTTTATTTGTAAGCTTTCTCTCTCTATCACGAGTTCGAAGCTCAAATGCAAATTCTTCTTCTTGTGACGCTCTATCAATTGGATCTGCAAATGTTTCACCTTTGGCTCTAAGATGATCAAAGGTTTTTTGCATCTCATCATAAAGATGCTCTTTCCAATTCATCAAAACTGCTGTGAAGTGCCTCTTCATAGCAACGCTCATATATTTTTCATTTTTTTTAGATTTATAGGGAGCTATCTTTGATTTATTTGTTGTAGCTACAACTTTTAATGCGGGTCTCTTTTTGGTTGTTGTTTTCTTAACAGGAGCTTTTTTAGCAACTGTTTTCTTAACAGGAGCTTTTTTAGCAACTGTTTTCTTAACAGGAGCTTTTTTAGCAACTGTTTTCTTTGTTATTTTTTTCTTAGTTTCTTTGGTTTTTTTTGCAGGCATTAGCAATTTATAGTTTTTTAGGGTGGAGAAAATATCAGATACCAGACATATTTACTAGCTTTTTTTCAATTTATTTAAAATTTTGGCGTAACTTTCTTTTGGAATTCTTGGCCCAAAGTTGGTTACAACAAGTGAAGAAGCAAAATTTGCAAATGATGAACACTCTTGAAGATTATGGCCATTCAAATAGGCATGCATAAAAGATCCTGCAAACATATCACCAGCCCCATTGGTATCTATAGGCTTGATATCTTCTGCAGGTGCGTTAACTAGACCGCCATTATTTATCACGGTACTTCCATCAGCGCCTCTTGTCACAGCAGTTAAATAATCCTTTTGTTTATAAAAATTTATTGCACTTTCAATCGAATCAGCCTCGGCAAATGCAATCGCCTCATCGTCATTACAGAAAATCATATCTAACCCATACGACTCAATTTTCTTAAATCTTTCTTTAAATATTTGAACAAGACCTGCATCAGCCAATGATAGGGCCTTAATAACTTTTTTATCTTTAAGATAATCAAGAACCTTAATTACCGCATTGAAATTATCATCACTTGTAACCATATACCCTTCGATATAGAAGATTTTTGAACTGCCAACAACATCTAAATCAATATCATTTTCACCAAGAAATTCACTTATACCTAACATGCTGATCATAGTTCTTTTTGCATCTGGAGTTACCAAGATTAAGCACCTACCAGTAGGCAAGCCAGCTTCATTGTCTTCTATTCCTATATGATGAACACCAGCATTCTTAAGACTTTTTATATAAAACCTTCCATCTTCGTCATCAGCAACCCTGCAGACATGATGACATCTTGAACCAAAGTTAGATGCTGCTACAAGAGAGTTGGTGGCGGACCCTCCACAATCTGAGACAGATTCATTTTTTAATGTTAATAGTTTTTCCAAGATTGGTTTCTGATCTTCAGCCGAAACCAAGACCATTGAATTTGCCTCTAAGCCAAACTCTTCAAGAAAATCATAGTCAACCATGAATTGGGTGTCCAAGAGAGCATTACCAAGCGAGCTAATATCATAAGACATTTAGAATTTCTCCATTACTTTTTTTACTTTCGAGAGAGTTTCGTCTAAAACATCCTCGTTATGTGTTGATGATATAAACCCTGCCTCAAACTTTGATGGAGCAAAATAAATACCCTCCAATAAACATTGCGTTAGAAATTTTATAAAAATCTCATCGTTAGTCGAAGCAACTTCATTAAAGTTTTTTGGTAATTTCTCAGCAAAAAAGAAGCCAAACATTCCTCCTATTTGATCGTATGAAAAAGGGATGCCTTTAGACTCCATCATCGATAGCATATTTTTTAATAGGTACTCAGATTTCTTTTCTAAATCATTATATGGATTTTGTGAGAGTAAAATTTCTAATAATGCAGAGCCCGCTGACATAGCTAATGGATTTCCAGAAAGTGTTCCTGCTTGATAGACAGGACCCTCTGGAGCAAGATAGTCCATAATTTCCTTAGAACCTCCAAATGCTCCAACGGGAAGGCCTCCACCTATAACTTTTCCCAAGGCAGTAAGATCTGGTTTTATATTGTAAACCTCTTGAGCACCTCCAAGAGAAACTCTAAATCCTGACATCACTTCATCAAAAATTAACAAAGATCCATTTTGACTTGAAAGTGACCTAAGAGTCTCAAGGAATTGATGTGAACCAGGGACAAAGCCCATATTTCCGGCAATTGGCTCTACAATTACAGCAGCTAGATCATCTTTGATATTGTTGAATACTTTAACAAATGCATCAATATCGTTATAAGGAACGCTATAGGTCAGCTTTGCTAGATCCTCAGGAACTCCAGGAGAGTCTGGCAATCCAAATGTTGAAACCCCAGAGCCCGCCTTGATAAGAAGTGAGTCAACGTGACCATGATAGCAACCATCAAATTTAATAATTTTTTCCTTTCCTGTAAAACCCCTTGCTAATCTGATTGCACTCATCGTAGCCTCAGTGCCTGAGTTGACCATTCTAATTTTTTCAATACTTGGCAATGCTTTTTTTATAAGCTTTGCAACATTAGACTCTAATCCTGTAGGAGCTCCGTAACTCGTTCCAACTTCAACTTGTTTTTTTATAGCCTCTACAATCTTTGGATGTGAATGGCCCATTATCATAGGACCCCATGAGCCTATATAGTCTACATACCTGTTATTATCGACATCAGTTAAATATGGTCCTTTTGCGCTTTTAAAAAATATAGGGTTTCCTTTTATATTTTTAAATGCTCTTACAGGAGAATTTACTCCCCCAGGCATTAATTGTTTGGCTTCTATAAAAAGCCTTATTGATTCTTCTATATTATTCAATTGTTTTTTTATTTCTGAATTGGGCCGCTATCATATCAAATAATCTCAATTCTTAAAAAGCAGAATCAAAACTTAAATACTGCAGCAAGTATTCCTAGCAATAAGAATAGAACAGGAAGCTCATTAAATAGCCTCATTTTAAACGAAGTCCACGCAAGGGTTTCTTTCTCCAATCTTTGTATTATCCTAAAGCAGACCAATTGATACCAAATTAAACCAAAAACAATAGCTAATTTAAGAGATATCCATCCCTGAGACATAAATGAAAGCATATCACCCGAAAGATAGACCATTAGTAAACCAAAAATTATAGATAATATTCCAAACGGGGTTATGAATCTAATAAGTCTTTTCTCCATACCCAGCAAATGATGTTTGGTCTTTTCATCAGACACTTCAATATGATTTACAAATAGTCTAGGCAGATAAAAAATACCAGCAAACCATGCAACCATAAAAAAAATATGAAAGACCTTGAACCACAGATATAAACCCATAAATATATTTTATATTGTTATTTATAATAATTCAGGACTATATAATAGTTTTGAAGTAAAAGAGTTAAGCCTTACAATTTAAACATGAATGATAATTTTGAACCAAAATCTATAAATATTACTGATTCAGCTAAGAACAGAATATTGTCTGTATTAAATAGTAACAATGAATCAAATTTCAGGGTGTATGTTACTGGGGGAGGTTGTTCGGGCTTTCAGTATGGATTTAAGTTTGATAGTGAAATCGCCTTTGATGATGATGTAATAAAATTTGATGAGTTTGACCTTTTGCTTGACTCTTTATCCTACCCATACCTTTTCGGCTCAACACTAGATTTTAAAGAAGATCTTTCAGGAGCAAAGTTTGTAATCAACAACCCCAATGCTAAAACAACTTGCGGTTGCGGCGAGTCTTTTACTATTTAAGTTTAGTTACAGACCCTAATAAGCTTTTCTTGAAAATACCATTACCTGAAAAAACTGTTGATGTTATATTTTTTATCCGTTTATATCCAAGCCAGGCAAAAGCCATAGATTCAATTGCTTGAGGGTTATGCCCATATTCAAATGAAGAGAAAACATCTAGAGAAGTAAGGTTCTTAATTCTCTCAATTAGGAATTTATTTTTTACTCCACCACCACATACAATGATCTCCTTAGGGCTAAGATTATTTTGTTTTATTCCTAGCCATATTGATTTAGCAGTCAACTCCGTTAGAGTTGCAAGCACATCTTTTGGTGACTTTAAAAGTAATGCTTTAGGAATAAAATCGAAGTTAAACAACTCCTTTCCAGTCGACTTTGGGAAAGGCTCTTTAAAGAACTTAACAGATAAAAGCTCTTTAAGAATGTCTTCTGCCACTTTTCCTTTTGAAGCTATTACGCCAGCTCTATCAAATGGCATGTCTAGGTTCTTTTGACAGTAGGCATCCAGCAAAGCATTTCCAGGGCCTGTATCACTCCCAAAGAATTCATTCTTATTTTTTATATATGTAAAGTTAGCTATGCCACCAATATTTAAAATAAGTCTCCGTGTATTATTTTTGTGAAATATATTTTTATGAAATTCTGGAACTAGTGGAGCGCCTTGACCACCAACGGCAATATTCATTGCTCTAAAGTTGTCAACTACAGGCGCATTAATTTTTGCAGCCACAATAGAGGGATCCCCAAGCTGAAGTGAAAAACCTTTACCTTTATCAATCTCGTGTCTCACTGTTTGACCTGATAAAGCAATCCCACCAATATCTTTAATAGGTATACTGCTTAATAGGATAGCCTTTTCAATAGCTTTGAAATACATCTCACCTATATCTTTATTTATTCTTCCCAATGCGCTTAAAGTTACTTGGTTGCTAGCAATAAGGTCTTTGATTTCTGTTTGGATTTTTTTTGGAATTTTAGCGCTGTGAAAAAATTTTAATTCTATGGATTTGTCTATAGAAATAAAAGAAATATCAATAGCGTCACAACTAGTTCCTGTCATAGCTCCTATGTATATTGATTTATTCATCTTCTGTTAAAGTTGCCCCATAGTTAGAGAATTTTTTCATCTCATCTAACATTAGTTTATTCTTATTAAAAAGAACATCAAAATCTCTTTTCAAATTAGAGGGAATAGGTTCAGCAGAGGGCAGCCTTACTTTAATAGGGTCAGTCCTTTTATTGCCAATTTTAAATTCATAATGAAGATGTGGACCAGTAGCAAGGCCAGTACTGCCAACAAATCCAATAGTTTCTCCTTGAGATACTTTGATACCTCTTTTTATATCTTTTGCGAACTTTTCAAGATGGCAATATCTAGTAGAGTAATCATTTGTATGCTTTAAGACTATCTCCTTACCGCAACCATTTTTAACGCCAACAAACTCCACATAGCCAGTCCCAGTTGCTCTTACCGGTGATCCTCGAGGAGCAGCGTAATCTACTCCATTATGAGCTCTTATGGTATGTAAAACAGGGTGCATTCTATTAGGATTAAAGTGAGAGCTAATATAAGAAAATTCTAAGGGAGCTCTTAAAAATGCTTTTTGCATATTACTTCCTTCTTTATCAAAATAGCCTTTTTTGAGGCCATTCTTTATATATCTGTTGGCAATATAAGTTTTATTTTGATTTGTAAATTCTGCCATCAAGATATCTCCATTCATTACTTTATCTCCATTTGAATAAGGAGTTTCGTAGATTACTGAGAACTTATCCCCCTCCCTAATATCAAAGACAAAATCTACATCCCATCCAAAAATGTAAGCAAAATCCATGATTACACTATCAGGCATCCCTGAGGCAGCAGCATCCTCATAAAATGACCTTATTATTGTTCCAGATGCATATGATGTTACTAGATCGACATTATTCTTTACTTTTGCAATCTTAATATTATTTTTAAGATTGATAACTATCGAGTTTACTTGGTCTTTTTTGATTTCTATTTCTTCCAGCTCATTGCCCAAATAGCGAAATATAATTTTGTTACCTGGTACAATATTAGTTGCCAGTCCGGCATTCTCTAGACTATAGATTTTATACTGAGTATTTAATGGAACTTTATAATTCTCAAAAATAATAGAAAGTATCTCTCCTTCCTTCACCATATACGTTTGTTGAGTTCTTACTTCATCAAGTTCCGCATCAACACTTTTGCTGTAACTGATCTCTTCTTCTGGTGGGGGCTGATTGGAGCTTTGATCAAGATAAAGAAGTAAAACAGAGATAATTGCAAACACAAATACAATTAAAACCAACTTAGTTGGAACTTTTTTAAAACCAATCATTCTTCAGATTGTAGATTAAGAAGCTCGGTATTGCCTCCAAAAGCAACAGTATTTTTAGATACAACCTGCTCATTTACAAATTGTGATAAATAATTAGGTCCTCCTGCCTTGCATCCAGTTCCTGATAAGCCTTCTCCACCAAAAGGTTGAACTCCAACTACTGCACCTACCATATCTCTGTTGATATAAATATTTCCAACATTAGCCTTCATACTTATTTGATCTGCTCGCGATTCCACCCTTGTGTGGATCCCAAGCGTAAGCCCATAGTTTAAATTATTAATATCCTTTATGACTTCATTAATTGAATTTGATTTAAACCTTAGGACATGAAGTATTGGTCCAAATTGTTCTGATCCAAGCTCTTTGAGTGAATTAATTTCTATAAGAGTTGGAGGAATATAATTTCCCTCAACGTTTATCTTAGTTTGAAAGATATTATTTGTCTTTGATAATTTTTTTATGTATTGATCAAGATTCTTAAATGCAGTGTCAGAAATGATTGGGCCAATATCATTACAAAAATCATTAGTTGGCCCTACTTCTAAGACCTCCATAGCACCAATTATCATTTCTTTTAATTCTAGATATATCTCATCTTGAACCAAGATAACTCGTAAGGCTGAGCATCTTTGTCCAGCGCTGTTAAACGCAGATCTCATGACATCATCAGTCACTTGCTCAAGAAGGGCACTTGAATCGACAATCATGCAATTCAATCCTCCAGTTTCAGCAATGAATCTGATCATTTCTTCATGATTTGATGAGAGGCTGTTTTGAATTTTTTTTGCTGTTTGTGTTGATCCGGTAAATGCAACACCTTTTAGATTGCTTGCTTTCGTAAGAGAATTTCCATGAGATCCATCCCCAACAACTAGACTTAAAGCATCCTTAGGCACTCCATTGAGATGAAAAATTTTTGTGATTATATGAGCAAGAATCGGGGTGTGCTCAGATGGTTTTGATATCACATCATTACCTGTTGCCAAAGCTGCACTGATTTGACCTACTAGAATAGCCACAGGAAAGTTCCAGGGACTTATACATAAAAATCTTCCCATAGGCCTGTATCTAAATATATTTTCTTCACCAGTTGGGCCCTTAAGAGATAAAGGTTCGCTCGTAAGTCTTTTTGCTTCTAAGCTGTAGTATCTTAAAAAATCAACAGCCTCTCTTAGCTCGTCAATGGCATCTTCTATATGTTTTCCTGCCTCGTGAATTAGATAAAATAGAATTTCATAAGGAGCCTCTTCTAAGGAGTCTGCAATATTATTTAAGATCCTTGATCTTTCATCCACAGAAGTATATTGCCACTCTGATCGTTTATAAGTAGAGAAAGCTTGTTCAATATCCTTTGTTGAATCAAAGGATACTTCTGCAATCTTTGTTGCATCCAAAAGAGATAACGAAGAAAAAGTCTTAGAAGAGTCTTCTGCTCTCCCAGGGTAAATAGACTCAATTTTTTTTACATTGCCCTCATATCCCTTAAAAAAATCATTAAGATCATTAAGGTTTTCAACTTCTGATAAATCAATCCCTTTTGAATTTTTTCTTTTATCAAAAATATCCCTTGGTAACGGAATATCTTTTATTTCTTCAGAAATCTTTTTTACCGGGCTATCAGCAAGCCAAAGAGAGTCAGTTTCAGGATCTAATAATCTATTAATAAAAGAGCTATTAGCTCCATTTTCTAATAGCCTTCTAACAAGGTATGGAAGCAAATCCTTATATTTACCAATAGGAGCATAAATTGATGTCTTATACTCAGATGCAAGAACGCTATCAGCACTTTTATATAGAAGCTCACCCATGCCAAAAAGTCTTTGGAATTCAAAGTTTTTCCCCTTACCCATTTGACTAATAGCAGCGATTGTATGAGCATTATGTGTTGCAAACTTAGGAAAGATTCCATCAATTGACAGTATTTTTTCAGCACATGCTAGATATGAAATATCAGTATGAGCCTTTTTTGTAAAAACAGAATACCCGTCATGGCCAGAGATTTGTGAGTTTTTAATTTCATAATCCCAGTAAGCACCCTTAACCAGCCTTACATGAATGGGACTCCTTTTTTCTAAAAGCTTCTCAACCCAGTCGATTACATCCATGGATCTTTTTCCATATGCCTGAAGTGCAATACCTATATTTTGATAGTCTTTAACTTTATCTGAGGTAAAAATTTCTCCGATAACCTCAAGACTTAATGAAAGCCTATCTTGCTCTTCAGCATCTAAAGTTATCTCAATATTTTTATCAATAGCCTCATGAATTAACGCAGTTAATTTTTTTGATAAGCTCTCCTTTACCCTTTTAATTTTTCTTGTTTCATATCTTGGGTATAGCGCTGATAATTTGATAGAGACACCATTTTTATTTCCAGTATCTGAGTTAATTTTACTGACATGATTGATGGCCTCGAGATAGGATTGGAAATATTTTTCTGCCTGATTTTCTGTTCGAGCAGCTTCTCCTAACATATCAAATGAGTACAAATTATCTTTTAAGCCATTTAATTTAAATACATCACTAAAATCTCTACCCATGACAAACTCTTTACTAAGAATATGCATTGCCGCTAAAACAGCATTTCTAATAGGCATTTCACCTGATTTTGATATTAGGTTTCCTATAAATTTTGCAGGATTATTATTAGATAGCTCAGAAGGCTTCACCATTGTTCCAGCAAGCAACAGACCCCATGTAGAAGCATTAACAAACATACTATCTGCTTTATTGATATGATCTATCCAATTTCCCCCGGAGAGCTTCTCAGAAATCATCAGATCTCTTGTAGATTTATCAGGTATTCTCAAAACAGATTCTGCTAAACACATTAAAGCTACACCCTCATCATTTGATAGGCCATATTCACTGAGGAAAGCATCAAGCATTGTTCTTTCAGACTTTGACTCTCTACACGCGTCTATTATCTTTTTTGCATTATCAATAATTTTTGAATTACTAATGTAACTTGAGCTCTCAATCAAAGTTTTAATTAGCTCTGACTCGGGTTGGAATTTATTTTCAGAAAGGGACATATATATATTTTAATCTTAAAAGAATAAGTATCAAGATTGTGATTTTCTTAATGCCTTAAAAATACTATGATATGCAGATGACTGACGCTTTATCAATTATCAAAAGAGGCACGGATGAGATTCTTACTGAATCTGATTTAAAAAGTAAGCTGGATTCTGGAAGGCAGCTTACAATTAAAGCTGGATTTGATCCTACAGCACCTGATCTTCACCTTGGCCATACTGTTTTAATTAATAAACTTAGACACTTTCAAGACCTTGGGCATAAGGTCATATTTTTAATTGGAGATTTCACTGGTCAGATTGGAGACCCTTCAGGCAAAAATAAGACTAGGCCGACTCTAACAAAAGAGGAGGTAGCAGAAAATGCTAAAAGTTATAAGGACCAAGTTTTTAAGATTTTAAAAAAAGATTTAACAGAAGTAAGATTTAATTCTGAATGGTGTAAAGACCTTGGAGCAGAGGGGCTTATAGATCTAGCTTCTAGATACAATGTTGCAAGGATGCTTGAAAGAGATGACTTTAATAAGAGATATTCTTCAAACCAAAGCATCGCCGTACATGAATTTTTATATCCTTTAGTTCAAGGATATGATTCAGTTGCTCTTAAAGCCGATGTTGAGTGCGGTGGAACAGATCAGAAATTTAATCTTCTTGTTGGCAGAGAGCTTCAAAGGTCCTTTGACCAAGACCCTCAAGTAGTCTTGACTGTGCCTATACTAGAAGGCCTTGACGGCGTTAATAAAATGTCAAAATCTTTAGATAACTTTGTTGGTGTAGATGAAGCTCCTAATGAGATGTTTGGTAAGATTATGTCTATATCAGATACTTTGATGTGGAGATGGTTTGAGTTATTAAGCTTTCTTTCTGAAGAGGAAGTAAAAAAACTCAAAACATCTGTAGAAGATGGAACAAACCCTAGAGATGCAAAGTTTTTGCTTGCAATGGAAATAGTTGATAGGTTTCATGGAGATGGAGAGGGCGAAAAATGTAAAGAATCTTTTCTAAAAAGGTTTCAAAAGGGAGCCATACCAGAAGATATTAAAGAGGTTGAATATCAAATAGAAGGCGATTCTATCCCTCTGGTAAATTTGCTAAAAGATATGGGCATGGTCGCAAGCACTTCAGAAGCATCAAGACTTATTAAGCAAGGTGGAATTAAGATAGATTCAGAAAAGGTGAATGATGCAAAAACAAAAATTCTTCCATCAACAAACAGAATTTATCAAGTTGGAAAAAGAAAATTTTTAAAAATACAAACTTAATATGAAAAATATATACCTACTTTCAGCTCTATTTCTTCTTATCGGCTGCAATCAAGACAGCCCAAACATAACACAAATCCAAAACATGCAATACTTTATAGATAATAGTCAAAACCCTGAGATTATTGAGGTGGAAAGGGGTCTTCAATACTCAATTATTAATAGCGGAGATCAAAATACTAATACAGCAGACCTAACAAATACCATCTCAGCTCACTTTCATGGAACATTGACAAACGGCGAAGTCTTTTGGTCATCTGTAGAAATGGGAGAGCCTTTAACCATCCCACTATCTGGGCTAATCGAGGGATGCCAAAAGATAATTTCTTTAATGAGGGCTGGGGATAAGTGGAAAGTTTATATTGACCCAAGCATGGCATATGGCGATGAGGGTCGTCCGGGAATTCCATCAAATTCTATACTAATCTTTGAGATCGAGCTCCTGGAAATAACCTAAACTTACTAACCAGTCACTTCTTGCAAAGCATACCCATAGATTTCTGATATTTGATCTATGATCTTATCTTTTGGTGTGCCTGAGCCATGTCCAGCCCTATCTTCAACTCTAATGAGAATAGGATTTTTACAACCCTGAAGCTCTTGAAGTTTTGCTGCAAATTTAAATGAATGAGATGGAACTACTCTGTCATCACGACTAGCTGTAGTTATAAGGGTTTTTGGATAGCACTTTCCAGATTGAATATTATGATAGGGAGAATAAGAAAGAAGATTTTCAAATTCTTCTTTATTGTCAGGCGATCCATAGTCGCTCTCCCATGCCCAACCAATTGTAAATTTGTGAAATCTAAGCATATCTAATACACCAACTTGCGGGATGGCTACTTCAAATAAATCAGGATTCTGGAGCATAGTTGCTGCTACAAGCAGGCCCCCATTTGAGCCTCCGATTATTGCAGTTGTTTCAGGAGATCCAATATCAGACTTATGGAGGAATTTTGCAGCATAAGCAAAATCATCAAAGACATTCTGTTTATTCATAAGCATTCCCTGCTCATGCCAAGTATCACCATATTCACTTCCACCTCTTAGGTTAACAACTGCAAAAATACCATCATGGTTTTTCCATGCAGCATGACTCTTGCTAAACCTTGGCCTCATTGGGATATTAAAACCACCGTATCCATAGAGCATCACTGGGGTATCTTTATTAATTTGTAAGGATTTTTTATAACTAATGTGTATAGGAATTTTTGTACCATCTTTAGAAGCAAAGAATTTAAAATCTGAGACATAATCATCAGGATCATAGTTCTTTAGCTCTTCTTTCCAAAAAAGACCTACCTCCATAGTATTTAGATTTACTTCGTAAATCTCTTTTGGCTTTACAAAGTTATTTACGGAAAAGAAAGACATATCATCATCAATGTTTCCGCCAAAACCAGAGATTGTAGAATCGTCAAAGCCTTCAAGTTTTTTAAGAAAATTACCTTTAAGTGAATAAAAGAATATTTCTGAGAAGGTATCAACCATATAACTTACTACAAAACTATTATTAACCAAATTAATACTATTAATATTATTTTGAGTTTCTGGAATAACCTCATTCCACATGAAATCATCATCTTTTATTTGCAATGAAACCACTTTTCCATTTTTTGCATTTTCAGTTGTATAAAACCAAAAAACTTCATCTTTATATCCTATTAGAGAATAGGCAGCTCTAAGCTCATCTATAACAGGCCTAAATAAATCATCCTTACTGTCTTTTATGTAAAGTCTATTTCTTTCGTCTGTTCCTTCGGATATAGACAGAAACTTAATATCAGTATCTTTAACTACGCTTATTCCCCAGCTCCACCTAGGCTTATCTGCATTCTCGTACATAATCTGATCATCTTCTTGTTTTGTGCCAAGCCTATGGAACATTAGCTTAGGAGCAGAGTTAACATCTTTGAGAAGCTCTCCTTCTGGCTCCTGATATTTTTGATAATAGAAACCCGAGTTATCATTCTCCCAAACAGGAGTAGAGAACTTAGACCAAACTATCTCATCTTCTAAGATTTCTTTATTATCAATATCTAATAATTTCCATGTTCTCCAATCAGAACCACCATCAGATATTGAGTAGGCCATATGTTTCGCATCATTTGAGATACTTATTCCTGCAAGAGAGACAGTTCCATCATCTGAAAAATTATTAGGATCTAATAGAACTTCAAATTCACAATCATCACACTTTTTTATCATGAGTTTGCTTTGCTGCCATGACCCATCATTGAAATAGAAAAAAGTTTTATCGCTAACTTTAAATGGAATGCTTCTTGAATCTGAGTCCCAAATACCACTTAAGAAATCAGATATAGAGTCCTTCATAGAAGTTTTTTCAATAAAATTATTGGTATATTGATTTTGCCTTTCAACCCATTGAATGCTGTCAGGGCTAGTGAAATCTTCTAACCATCTATAAGAGTCTTCAATTTCATATCCGTGAATTTTTTCAACAAAAAATGTTTTTTTTGAATCAGGGTATTCCATATTTTCTTGGGTTTTACTGCAGGAGATTAATAAAAAAAATGATAAAAAGAATGCGGATCTAAACATATCAAACATAGTACTTTATAATCCTCCCATGAATCAATTTATTAATGCTTGGAAATTTACTATAGATAACGCTGGTTACTTTGTTGCATTGGCAATTCCGGTTGCCTTTATGGAAGTTTCGGTTGCTTATATGCTTCAGCCGATTCAGGATGCAACGCAGCCTGAGGATTTTATAGACTATATTGATTCTAATGGAGGATTATTTATAGCGGTCGCATTTATAGCAACGATAATTCAGATGGGATTTTTAGGCGGTCTTTGGATTGGATTTACAAGCCTGTCTGATGGTGCTGATATCTCGCCTCTAGACGCACAAATTGGGGGGGTTAAAAAGTTCTTTCCCCTTCTTGGTGCTTCTATAATTATTGGTTTCGCTTCACTAATAGGGTTTATATTTTTAATCCTTCCAGGGGTTTACATAATGGCAAGGCTGTCACTTGCTTGCGGTTATATTGTTTTGGAGAACAAACCAGTATTTGAATCAATTCAGGAATCTTGGAGAACAACTGATGAACATGGGGGAAGGCTTTTTGGACTTACTTTAGCTTTTGTAGCCTTAACACTGTTCGCAGCATTGCTTGTTAGTATATTGATACAGCCAGGACTAACCAATCTAATTTTCTTGGCAGTAAGTGAATACTTGTTTGCCATACCCTTAGGATATATTTATTTCACCTTATATAAATCTCTTAAAAATTCTATAGATTAATTGTCGAAATCTAATTTCAAAGGTAGAATGCACATTCCCATTTTTATGGGTCTGTAGCTCAGCTTGGTTAGAGCGCACCCCTGATAAGGGTGAGGTCGGTGGTTCGAGTCCACCCAGACCCACCAATTTACAAGCTTCTTTTTGTAACTATTTTTTATCTCCTTGATAAGATAACAAGCCATCGACCAAGATTTAAAATGTCAGCTAGCGCAGCAGAAACATAAGTAAGAGCTGCTGCATTGAGAATACGACTTACAGCTTTTTCGTTAGACTGCGATATGTAATTTCCTTCTCTTAATATGGGTAGCGCTTTTGAAAAGCTTGCATCAAATTCAATCGGTAGAGTCACCGCATGAATTACCATGCGCGCAAAAAAACCAGACAGCCCCAAGAACAGCAATACAGAAAATGGCATTGGATGACGTGTGATAATACCTATTACTGGAGATAAAGAAATAATAGCAACGCTCAAACGAGCCACCTTATTAGCAATAGGGATCATCTTGGTTCTAGTAGCCAGACGTTTATCACCTTGCTGATCCTGAATTGCATGCCCAACTTCATGGGCTGCAATTGCTATTGCAGTTAGTGATTTAGATTCATAATGCTCTCGCACAAGCCTAACTTTTTTCTCAATTGGATCATAATGATCCCCCAGCTCAGTAATCTCTACCTCAACGCCATTCAAAGAAAATCGCTCAATTAAATGCTCTGCAAGCTCGCCTCCAGTACCAGAAATTTCAGGTAGCTGCGATGAATACCTGTTCATAACAAACTTTACCCATAAAGATGGTCCGAATATTATTACTAGAACTATAAGCACGCCAATTAAGTAAGCCATAAATCAATCCTAAACAATGTATTTTATTTTTACAAACCCAGATATGAATGTTGCTTTTATCTTCAGATCTTATCCATCATGCCCACCATTATGTAATTAAGCAGTTCACAATTGTCATAAAAATGTCGATTATTCTTCACCAATATTTCCATAGACGTAACTTTACAGTTGCATTCTTTATCTAAGATGGTGACATCAAAAATCACTTCATATTAATAGGAGAAATGTAATGAAGAGAATTTTAGGCTTATACGTGACATTTATTATCATAAGTTCTATCTCAACTTTAGCTCAAGCAGCTGCGAGAGACACTATCAAAATAGTAGGCTCATCAACTGTTTATCCTTTTGCAACAGTTGTAGCTGAAAGATTTGGTAAAAAAACAGAATTTAATACCCCAGTCATTGAATCAACAGGTTCTGGTGGCGGCCTTAAGTTATTCTGTAAAGGAATTGGTGTTGAGCATCCAGACATAACTAATGCATCAAGAAGAATTAAACAAAGTGAAATTGACAATTGTGCAAAAGCAGGAATCAATGAAATTACTGAAATAAAGATTGGTTATGATGGAATTGTTATTGCTAATTCAAGAAAAGGACAAAATCTAAGCTTAACTAAGCGTCAAATTTTCTTGGCATTATCTCCCATGATTCCAAGCCCTTCAGGAAAAGAAGTGTTAATTGCAAATCCTCATAAAACATGGAGCGATGTAGATCCCTCTTTGCCAAATATTGCTATCGAAGTTCTTGGTCCTCCGCCATCATCTGGAACAAGAGATGCATTTGCTGAACTTGCCATGGAAGGTGGCTGCAAGACTTTCAAATGGCTAGCAGATATTAAAAAACAAGATAAAAATAGATACAAAGGTATCTGTAGGTCTGTTAGAGAAGATGGACCATATATTGAAGTTGGAGAGAATGATAACTTGATTGTTTCAAAATTAAACGCAAATCCAAATGCATTAGGTGTGTTTGGTTATAGTTTTTTGGACCAAAACGCAGATACTATCCAAGGCTCAATGGTTGATGGAGCCTTCCCAACATTTGAAAATATTGCAGATGGTACATATAAAGTATCAAGACCATTATATTTCTATGTAAAAAATGCCCATGCCTCATCAATTCCAGGAATCAAGCAATATGTCAGAGAATTTACAAGTAAGGGTGCTATTGGCCAAAGTGGATACTTATCTGATAAAGGCTTAATTCCTATGCCAGACTCTGAGTACAGAGAATTTGCATCTGCCGGTAGAAAGCTCACACCATTAAAGGGCTTATAAAAGTTTATTTAAAGTTGAAATCCCCTAAAATACATACTTTAAATACCATCAAACAGCACGGATCGTATGAAATGTCCGTGCTGTTTCCTTTATAAAACATAAAATGTTTGGCCTCTTATTTACATTTGTCTTGTTAGCTTGCTTGGCAATATATTTTTTAGTCAAAAGACATGCAATTACCATAAAAGAGGAAAAAGGTTTTTTGCATTCACTCCCGAAATACTATGGGTTCTATGCAAGTCTTTGGTTTTCAATTCCTACCATATGTATAGTTGCCTTATATTTATTATTTGCAGAATCATTTGTAACATCTAACTTAATTAATTCTTTACCTGATGAGATTAAAAACTTATCAGATAACGAACTGACCCTAGTGCTCAATGATATTAAAAACTTAGCGGTAGGAAATATCTCCAGCAGCTCATCCTTTGCAGAAACCCAGCTGGCTGCAAATTACTATAATTCACAATATGACATAGTAAATAATGTGGTTTTTTATAGTTCTTTAATTTTAGGACTACTAACCTTCATTTATGCATATAGGTCAATTACAGCTACGTACAGAGCAAGAAACTTTATTGAAAATGCAATTCATTTTCTTCTTTTCAGCTCTGCAGTAATCGCAATTTTTGTAACAGCAGGCATTTTATTATCAGTACTTTTTGAAGCTCTTAGGTTCTTTGAAGTTATAAACTTCAGTGATTTTTTATTTGGTTTGAGCTGGAGCCCTCAAATGGCTATTAGAGAAGGTCAGGTTGGATCTTCTGGCTTATTTGGGGCAATGCCATTATTTTCTGGAACAATATTAATTTCCTTAATAGCATTATTATTAGCTGTCCCTATTGGGTTATTAACTGCTATATATTTATCTGAGTATGCAGATACTAAAGTTAGAGCTACAACTAAACCAATTTTAGAAATCCTTTCAGGAATACCCACCGTCGTGTATGGTTTTTTTGCTGTAGTTACAGTTGCCCCATTTATTAGACATGTTGGTTCTTTAGTTGGTTTAGATATCGCTTCTGAGAGTGCCTTAGGAGTTGGTTTGGTTATGGGTATTATGATCATCCCTTTAGTATCATCACTATCAGATGATGTTATTTCAAGTGTTCCGCAGTCTTTAAGAGAAGGCTCATATGGGCTTGGTGCAACAAAGTCAGAAACCATCAAGAAAGTAATATTACCAGCTGCTCTTCCTGGCATTATAGGCGGAATACTTCTAGCAGCCTCTAGAGCAATCGGGGAAACAATGATCGTTGTAATGGCCGCAGGTTTATCGGCGAAACTATCTTTCAATCCTATAGATGCAGTTACAACAGTCACAGTTCAAATAGTTACTTTGCTAACAGGGGATCAGGAGTTTGATAGCCCAAAAACATTAGCTGCGTTTGCACTTGGACTTACTTTATTTGTCTTTACATTAATTCTAAATTTTATAGCTTTGAAAATTGTCAGAAAATACAGAGAACAGTATGAATAAATCATCAATTACAGAAATAGTTAATAAAAATCTAAAAACTAGATATAAGAAAGAGGCTAGATTTAAGAGGTATGGTCAATTTAGTATATTTGTTGCAATAATTTTCTTAGCCGTTTTTTTTACTAGCATAATCTCAAAAGGATATACCGCATTTAATCAGTCAGAAATAAGATTAAACATCAATTTAGATTATGAGTATATTGATCCAGATAGAACAGGCGATATAGAAGAGATAAGGTACGGAGACTTTGACGGAATAGTTTATGAGGCTATTTATAAGTTGTTCCCAGAAGTCAAATCAAGATCAGATAAAAGAGAATTAAGAGAATTGCTTAGCTCTGGTGCCGGCATAAAAATACAAAGGCTAGTCATAGAAGACATGTCATTGATTGGCAGTCAAATTGATTTGTGGCTTCCCCTAGATGATGAGGTGGATATGCTATTGAAAGGGAATATAGACGTTGACTTGCCTGAAAGTTCTAGAAGAATATCAGATTCACAAATTAATTTTATTAAACAATTACAAGAGCAAAAAATTATTGAGAATAAATTTAATACAACACTTTTTACATCTGGAGATTCCAGAGAATCTGAACAAGCAGGAATTTTGGGAGCTTTGGTTGGTTCAGCATTGATGCTGTCTATAACTTTTATGATTGCTTTTCCATTAGGAGTTGCTGCCGCAATATACTTAGAAGAGTTCGCTCCAAAAAATAGATTTATTGATTTTATTGAGGTCAATATAAATAATTTAGCCGCAGTACCATCTATCATATACGGCTTATTAGGGTTGGCTGTTTTTATTAATTATTTAGGAATGCCACGCTCAGCTCCTTTGGTTGGCGGCTTGGTGTTGGCGCTCATGACTTTTCCCGTAGTAATTATCGCCTCAAGAGCATCATTGCAGTCTGTCCCTCCAAGCATAAGAGATGCCGCTTTAGGAGTTGGCGCTTCAAAAATACAGACTATTTTTGATCATATACTTCCTTTAGCCCTTCCGGGAATACTCACAGGATCAATTATTGGTATGGCTAGAGCATTGGGTGAATCTGCGCCGTTGATTATGATTGGAATGGTAGCATTCGTTGTAGATATTCCCTCATCTCCGTTAGATTCTTCAGCTGCTCTTCCAGTTCAGGTTTACTTATGGGCTGATTCCCCAGAAAGAGGATTTGTTGAAAAAACATCTGCAGCTATCATGGTTCTTTTGGCTTTTCTTCTTCTCATGAACTCATTAGCAATATGGTTAAGAAATAAATACGAAATAAAATGGTAAAAATATGAAAAACATCGATCAACATAATGTAAATCAGAAAGAGGAATTTAAAACAGTTGGTAGCATAAAAACATCTAAGGACGTTGTTATGTCTGTAAAGAACTGCAATGTTTTCTATGGTGAAAACCAAGCACTGAAAAACATTAATCTTGAGGTTGGTAAATCAGAAGTGATTGCGCTTATTGGCCCTTCTGGGTGCGGAAAATCAACTTTTCTTAGATGTTTAAATAGGCTAAATGACACAATTGATTCATGTCGTGTAACCGGAGAATTTTCTCTTGAAGGTGAAGATATTTATTCTGGTGACATGGATGTTGTGTTATTGAGAGCAAGAGTAGGTATGGTTTTCCAAAAACCTAATCCATTCCCAAAGTCTATCTATGAAAATGTTGCTTATGGGCCCAAGATCCATGGAATAACAGCATCTAAAAAAGAGTTAGATGAGTTGGTTGAGTTATCCTTAGATAGAGCAGGATTGCTAGAAGAAGTAAAAGATAGAATTCATTCTCCGGGTACATCACTTTCAGGCGGTCAACAACAGAGATTGTGCATAGCTAGAGCGATTGCGATTAAGCCTGACGTGATATTAATGGATGAGCCATGTTCTGCATTAGATCCTATTGCAACCGAAAAAATAGAAGGACTAATAAATGAACTTAAAGAAAATTATGCAATAGTCATGGTTACTCATTCAATGAGTCAGGCAGCAAGGGTCTCGCAGAGAGCAGCTTACTTTCATTTGGGTGATTTAATAGAAGTTGGAGACACGAAAAAAATATTTGAGGATCCCCAGCACGAGTTAACTAAAAATTATATTTTTGGAAGAACAGGCTAAGTAAAACTTCTTCTTGATTTATAGATAATATTTTTTTGCTATTATTTGGTTATTTATCTTTCTATCTTTTCAAGGCTTTAACAAGCTCATCAACTTTATTATCAAAGTTTGTATTATCTTCTAACGCATCTTTAACACATGCCTGCAAATGATTTCGAACAATTTTTCCTTCAACTGTTGATAAAGCATTCTTTACTGCTTTAATTTGATTGAGTATATCTATGCAATATTTTTTCTCTTCAATCATTTTAGTGACACCACGAACCTGACCTTCTATTCTTTTAAGGCTAGGCAATTGCTTTTCATGACATGGATGGCTCATATTAACCTCGGAACTATATAAGTAAAAATTGTTGCAATGACAAATAATACTACTGAAAAATAGTATATGTATCTGGATCTTTTTCTTGTTTGCATACAGGTTCTGCCTAATTCAGGATCAGCAGGACATGGCATATGGTAGGTTTTATAATTTACATAACCTGCAATCACTACCATTATCAATGCAAATAAGGTTATATAAATTTTATATTGAGATAAAACTATTAAAAAAGGAAAAGTGGTTATTAGACTTGCAAAAGATGCTCCCGCTCCTAGCGCAACAAATATTGCAGGCAAAGCACAACAGATTAAAGTTGAAGAAGATGCAAATAAAGAGAAAAAATTGGTAGCTTTATCGTTCACTAAAATCTTAATATTTAGATAGAAACAATCTGCATGCCAGTAGCATTTTGACCATTAGCAAGAATTTTTTTCTTAATGTCTTCAAAATTTATATCAATACCCTTATCAAATGCTACCAAAACTTTACCCTGGCCTAAATCAACATCAATTCTTTTCACTCTTTTGTCTTTTTGGAATGTTTTTTCAATACCTCTTGCACAAAAATCACAAACCATTCCTTTTACGCTTACAACAGCGACCTGAGCATTAGTTAGGCCCGAAATAAACTTATCAAATTTTTCAGGATTTACTATTAATTTTTCACCATCAACAAGTTTTTCATGAAGATGTCCTTCATGAGAATGATGCATCATATCCGAATGATCCATGTGATCATGAGAATGATCTGACGCTATTGCCCATGACGAAAATAAAAATAAAAATGTACCTATTAGTTTCATAAAATTCCTCCTTAGAATCTATACATATAATGCGCATCCCATTCAGTCTTATTGTTATAACCGAATTCAATGAGCGAATTTCCTTTAAAAAACTTTAAAACCGGATATGTTGACCAGTCATTATTTAAAGAGTTTTTATTAGTTTTGACCATCAACCAGGTATGCAAATCACCATATTCACCAAGATAGGGCGCAACACCGAATTGAAGATGTTGTTGACTAAAGCCAATCTTTTCCTTTTTAACCTCTTTTAAACCAAATCCTACAAACCACCTTCGTGTTTCCCAATCCCCATGAATACCATAAAAGTAGTCATCTACGCCATTAGTGCTTAATCCTGACTGGAAATACAAATTTCTCTGAGAATTTTGAGTATTTTTTCTATTCGCAAGATAGGTTAATCTCAGATATGAAGAGCCGTCTTTAAAATAGTTATTTTTTACTTGTTCTATTCCAACAGAATATTTATATGTTGGTGAATAGTGATAATAAACAGAATCTTTCATACTATCTGAAAACATCATTAGTGTTGATCCGCCAGAATATGAAATAGGTCTTGCATCAATATTACTTGAGACAAATAGGATTGCCAATATTGTAAATTTTATACCCATGGGGGGTATAATATAGCAAAAAAGGAAATTACCATAACAATTTCATTACTATAATAATGGTTATAATAAACATATGACTTTAAGAAAATTTCATAAATACATAAGCCTGCTAGTTTCCATACAGTTATTATTGTGGACAATTTCAGGCATCTATTTTGCTTTCAACAAGATTGAGAATGTTAGAGGAGAGCAATATTTAATAAAAAATCAAAATATTGAAATAAGCAAAACACAGATAAAAACAGAAAAACTTTCACATGAAATTGTTAAAGACATTGTAATCAATGAAACCTATCTAACGCCAATTAAAGTCGAGCTGATTCAAGAGCAGGCAAGAGGTTCAGAATATAGAGGAAAGAAACTTCCATTATATAAAGTAACTTCATTGAACAAAGACAATAAAGAGATAAATATTTATTTAGATGCGTTTGATGGGAAAATTGTTGCGGTCAGATCAAATCAATGGCGAATTTGGGATCTGATGTGGGGATTTCACATAATGGACTGGGTTGATAGAGATAATATTGATAATCTCCTTTTAAAAATTTTCTCATTTCTTGCTTTATTTACTTCAATTTCGGGGATAGTTTTATTTTTTAAAAGAAGATAAGATTTTTTAAGTAAGATTTAACATCATTTTTAGCTTCATTCACTTACGCCATGCGCCAAACCTAACCGCCAATACCATCAAGGCTCCAAACAAAACCATAGCTCCTGCTGAAGAATAAAAGATTCCAACTATCCCGGTTGAGAACCAATGAATTGAGACTAATGCTGCAAATGTAAATACTATAAATCTTAATCCAGTGATAATTATTGGCCACTTCATGGCATTGGCTCCCTGGGATGCAAAATATAAAGACAAGCCAAATCCTTGGAATAAATAACAAGCACCTAATATTTGAATATATTTTTTTGTAACCATTAAAACATCTGGATCAGATGTAAAGAAAGCAATCCATAGCTCTGGAGTCAAAGCTAAAATTAGCCCAATTATGCCCGAGAGCAATCCCGCAGAAGAAGCTCCAATCATGCCAATTTTTTCTGCACGCTCTATTTTATTAGCACCTATATTTGTTCCAACCATTGTAGTCATTGCAGTCCCAATACTAAAAACTATTGGAATCAAAAGAAACTCAACCCTTGAACCGATTCCATACCCAGCAATTGCAGAGGTTCCAAATTGACCAATTAAACCAGTTAATACCAGCACAGTTCCAACTGTAAATATTGGAGATAATGATGCTGGCAAAGCTACGGAAAAAATGTCAGCAAATAACTCTTTCTTAAGACCAATTTTAGAAATCTTTAATTGAACAGGGCTATCTGATCTAAGGATTTTAGCGATAATAACAACTGCCATAAAAGATGAAGTTATTATCATTGACCATGCTGATCCAACTAATCCCAATTTCGGAAACCCAAACCATCCAAGAATAAAACCTGCTGATAAGACAACTTGAATACCTGCACATATTACAGTCAGTACTGCTGGGAACTGCATATCACCCATTCCCCTTAGCGCTGCAGTCAAGCTACCCGATAACCATACTACTATTCCACCGGTTAAATAAACAAAACAATATGCCAGAGACTCTTCAAGAAGGGGTCCAGAACCACCAAGTATTGTTAGCAACCATTCACCAAAAAGCATAAAGCTTATAAAAAAGATCAATGCCCCTAAAAATGAAATATACAAAGCATGCCATAGGAGCTCTTCGGCTTTATTCTTATTATTGGCTCCAAGAGATCGCGCAATAGATGATGAGACTGCTCCACCTAATGCCCCAAATGCCATTTGCTGAGTTAACATAATTGCAGGGAACGCCAATGTTATGGCTGCTAAAGGGGTAATACCAAGCTGACCTATAAACCAAAACTCAATCAATACCACAAAGGCGTTTATTAAAAAAGCAATGGTATTTGGAGCAGACATTCTAATTAGTAATGGGAGTATTGGATCCCTCAGAATTTGTTCTGTTCTTTTATCCATTTCTTTTATAAATATTCAGTTGAAAAACTGATAATAACAGCAATAAGGCGATAAAAATTCATAGATATGTAAATTTGATTCTTATAGATTTATATCTTAAAAAAGATTAATATCAACTTAACTGCAAAGGGGTGGCTTATTAGCCTGAGATCGAAAGAAACCCTTTGAACCTGATCCATACAATAATGGCGGAGGAATTGCATGAACACCATTACATTTTCCAGAATTAATTTTCATTTATTCATATCTTTATTTTTTTTATCCATATTCACAATTTCAGATGAGATTGAAGAAGTTGTCGTCAAAGCAGACTGGCGAGAGATAAAAACAATCGAAGAAGACTCAAGCGTTCTAATTCTTGATAAAAGAATTCTTAGGGATGAGCCAATAAAACATTTTGAGAGCCTTTCTTATTTGGTACCTAATCTCAATTTTGCGGCGAGTGATTCAAGGGCAAGGTACTTTCAAATAAGAGGAATTGGAGAAAGGTCTGGTTATCAAGGCACCCCAAATACTTCAGTTGCATTTTTAATTGATGATATTGATTACTCCGGCCAAGGAGGTATTGCCACCACATTTGATGTAGATCAGATTGAAGTTTACAGAGGACCTCAAGGATCACGGATTGGAGCAAATGCTCTTGCTGGGTTGATTTATATAAGAACCAAGGAGCCCACAAACTCATTTGAGGGAACTTCGGAGCTTATGTTTGGAAATTATGGCTCAAGAAGTACCGGTGTTGCATTTGGTGGACCTATTTCTGAAAACAAGAATATTAAATACAGGCTTGCAATAAAAAAAGATTACTCAGATGGATTCCGAGAAAATATTTATTTAAATCGTTCTGATACATCAAAAAAAGATGAGCTTACCATAAGGCTAAAGTTAGATTGGGATATTAGTGAGTCATCTAGACTAAAACTTTTAGTTTCTGAAGTTGATTTAGACGATCCAGCTGATATATGGACTATTGATGGCAGTTTAAAAACATTATCTGATAGGCCTGGCATGGACTCTCAAAAAACAAAAACCTATGGAGTTAAATATTTTAAAGAGTTTGAGAGATTTGAATTCCAGAGCTTATCAAGCTTCACAGATACTGATATTATTTTTAGTTATGATGCAGATTGGGGAAATGAAGTCTCTCATGCACCTTACCTTTATGATTATTTCTCTGAAACCTTCAGGGGCAGGCAGTCTTATGGCCAAGAATTTAGATTGGTTTCAAAAAAGAAAGCTAGTTTTTTAAATAAGCCTGTTGATTGGGTTGTGGGGGCGAATAATCTAAAACTAAAAGAGGATAATAACAGGTATGACGATGGAGCATATGGAGACCCTGCTGATCCATATGGCCCATATTTTAGTAATGACTTCTTTTCAAGCGCCTATTCATCAAAAAACTTTGCTTTATTTGGAAGCTTAGATTTCTTTATTTCTGATTCCCTTAAACTATCTGTTGGTGCAAGACAGGAAAATTGGAAATCAAAATATAGTGATAATAATGATGAATCATTCAACCCATCAGACTCAATGTCTGGCAACAAGATCTCTATTACAAGATTCTTAGATCAAGAAACAACGATATTCACTAGTATCTCGAAAGGATATAAACAAGGTGGATTTAATACTGGCCTCGGGCTTGAAGCAGACCAAAGTGGTAACCTTATTTATAATCCTGAGTTTTTAACTAATTATGAATTAGGTATAAATTTTGCAAGCAAATTATTAGATCTCAGTTATTCAGTTGTTGTTTTTTATTCAGATAGGGAAGATCAGCAAGTTTTAATATCTCAACAATTAGACCCATCAGACCCAAATACATTTTCTTATCTCACACAAAACGCAGCAGAAGGCAAAAACTTTGGATTGGAGTCATCAATAGAGGTTGGCATTACTGATAGGCTAAGTTTGTTTGGAAATCTTGGGTTTCTAGAGACAGAGATAAACAATTGGGAGTCACGACCAGATTTAGAGGGGCGCGCTCAGGCCCATGCACCTAGAATTAGTTATAACATTGGGTTAAATTATTTGCTGTCCCCAAATTCAGATATGGCTTTTAATCTGGTTGGAAAAGATGAGTTCTATTATTCAGACTCTCATGACAACAAATCAGACTCTTATTATTTACTAAATGGGCAATACAATTATTCTTTTGACGAATGGACAATTAGCATATGGGCTAAAAACATACTAGATGAATACTACTCTGTAAGGGGATTTTATTTTGGTAATGAAGCTCCTAACTTTGAGGATACTCTTTATAGAAGGCATGGAGACCCAAGGCAGTTTGGAATGTCTATTAAATACAACTTCAAGTAGTTATGGATTTAATTATAGAGGTCATAGGCGCTGCTTTGGCTATTGCATACTTGCTTCTTGCCCTCAAGCAAAATGTATATTGTTGGCTTGCATGGATCGCTAGCTCCTGCCTCTATCTTTATGTGATGTATCAAGCTAATTTATATATGGAGGCATTTCTTCAAATTTTTTATCTTGCTATGGGTTTCTATGGGCTTAGCCAATGGAACAAAATGAAAACTGCTGATCAAAATCTATTTGTTAGAAGTTGGAAGTTAAAGAATCACATATATGCTATTGGGTTAATATTTATCCTTACAGTATTGTCAGGATACTTCATGCATTACCTATCTAATGCAGCTCTTCCATTTGTTGATGCATTTACAACATGGGGGGCTATTGTTGCAACTTACATGGTTGCAAAAAAACTTTTAGAGAACTGGGTTTATTGGTTCGTAATTGACTTTATTTCAGTTTTTATTTTTGCTTCTAGGGGGCTATACATCACCTCAGCTTTGTTTATTATTTATTTAGTAATCATATTTTTTGGATATAAATCATGGGCAAATATTAAACTTAAACAAGATGCTTGATACGTATATCAACTCAACAAAACTCAAAGATAGACTTAAGATAACAAAAAAAGTTAAATCAGATCATATTTCAGAAATATACTGCTGCAGGTTTGATGAAGCTCAAGCAATTCTTAGGAAGGATAATCGGTTAGCTAAATCTCTAGGGCTTGATAGAGCAAAGGAAGTTTCATTATTACAAAAGGTAAATAGTGTTTGCAGTAGCCCAAAAATTATTTACAAAGATATTCAGCAAGGCATTCTTATATGGAATTATATTGAAGGCGAAGAGATCTCAAGATCACTTATTAAAGATAAAACCGTTTTATTAGAACTGGCAGCCGAGTTAAAAAATATTCATGAAATGCCAACAAGCGAAATGGGTAATTCAACATATTTAGATATGATTGCTCACTATAGAAGGGTTATTTCAAATGGCGATCTATTTATTGAAATCGATAATTTAATAAAGCGTTTATATGCCGAAAAAACAAAGCTCACCCTTTGTCACAATGATCTTACTAAGCCTAATATTCTTTTCAAAAAATCATTTTCATTTCTTGATTGGGAATACGCCTGTCTCAATGATCCTTATTTTGATATAGCAACTGTGATTTCATCCCTTAACTTAAATGAAGAAGAAATTCATTCTTTTTTAAAAGGCTATAGCTCAACAAACCTTAACTTAAATAGAGTTAAGGAATTTATAAGGCTAACTGAGCTGACCGAGAAAATATGGAATCAAGCAGTCAAAGCCCTATCCTAGAAGTTTGCCAATCTTGCCTGAATAATACTTTCAGCATCAGACATAATATTAGTTATTAATTCATCAACCGTTGGTATGTCATTGACCAAGCCTGCAACCATTCCGCAAGACCATGCCCCGGCCTCCATAGTGCCTTCATGCATAATTTTTGGATAAACGCCTGCAACCTCATCAACGATATCTTCAAATCTTAATTTGTCTCCAAGGGCTTTTTCTTTTTCTATTAGTCTTTCAACAGCTTCATTATTTAAAACTCTTTCAGTGTTAGTGAGTGATCTCATGATGAGTCGAGTGTCTAGTTCCGTTGCATTAACAATAGCCTCTTTTACATTCTGGTGAACAGGAGCATCTTGTGTTGCAATAAATCTTGTGCCCATGTTCATACCTTCAGCACCCAAAGCCATAGCAGCCACAAGGCTTCTTGCATCTGCCATACCTCCTGAAGCAACAAAAGGAATCTCTAGCTCATCTGCAGCTCTAGGTAATAAAATGAAGTTTGGAATATCATCCTCACCAGGGTGCCCACCGCACTCAAAACCATCTACAGAAACAGCATCACACCCAATAGACTGAGCTTTTAATGAATGTCTTACAGATGTGCACTTATGAATCACTTTAATGCCCGCATCTTTTAAAGCTGGCAGATACTCAGCAGGATTTCTTCCAGCAGTTTCAACAACTGGAACCCCGGCATCGATAATTACCTTTACTAAGCCAGGGTAATCAGGTGGAGTAAGAGATGGTAGAAAAGTTAAATTTACAGCAAAGGGCTTGTCAGTCATATCCTGACATCTTGCAATTTCATTTGCTAGTTTCTCTGGAGTACCTTGTGTAAGTCCTGTTATTGTTCCAAGACCCCCTGCATTTGATACCGCTGCTGCTAATTCTGCAAATCCAACGTGATGCATACCGCCTTGAATAATAGGATGCTCAATTCCAAATAGTTCTGTTATTTTTGTTTTCATAATTTTTAATCCTCTTCCATTGGTGTTAAAAAATCTTCATATTGTTTTTGCAGCCTCTGCATTCCAACTATCCATCTATCTCTGTCATTACCTTTTCTTTGCACATATTCAAGAACCTCATTATGAGGCGTTACTAGAAATCTTTCTTCTTCTATTGCATTAAGCACATCTTTTGCAACAACATCAGCTTCCATCATCCCATCAACTCCAGCAACCCCTGGACCATTAGCAGTCATAGCAGTTCTAACAGCCTGTGGACATAAACAAGACACACCTATTCCTTTGTCACCATATGTAATTTTTATCCATTCAGCGAAGCTTACAGCTGCTGCCTTTGTTACAGCATATCCAGCCGCTCCAAGTTGAGTTAATAGACCTGCAGCAGAAGATGTATTCATTAAGTATCCTTCACCACGTTCAATCATTTGTGGCAAAACATGCTTTGCAGCATGAATATGAGACTGAACATTCACACCCCATATCATTTCCCAATCAGATGGATCTGCTTCAAAAAAACCAGGCTTGCCTCCAATACCAGCATTTGAACAAAAAATATCAATACCGCCTGAGTACCCATTTGCTTTTTCAATAACATTAATTATGTCTTGTTCATTTGAAACATCAGCGGTTACCGCTAGGCCATTTACACTATTAGCTGTATCTAAAGCTCCTTCAATATTCATATCAACACAAACAATTGACTTTGCTCCCGCAGCATAAAACTCTTCGCATAGCGCTTTTCCAATTCCACTTGCTGCACCAGTAACAACCACTCTTTTGTTTTCAATTTTCATATTATTCCCCTAACAATATTTCACACCCTGTTCCACGAAGGTACTCTTTTACCCTTAATTTATTATCTTTATCTAGAGCATCAAATTCTTCTTTTATCCAAATCAGACATTTGCCTTGGTAATTAAAAGTTTTTTGTTTCCATATAGCTCCATCAATTTCAGTCTCCCACATTTCTGCTCCTTTATTTATTGCATCAGTGTTAGCCAATAATGCAGGCACATACATTTTTCCAACTTCTTTTAAAATATTTTTTAATGTATCAGGGCTATCTTCCAAAGAAGTCCATGACGTATTTTCTGCATCATGCCCTGAAAGATCCTCTAAAATATCAACCCAGGCAACAGTTCTAGATGAGTACTCATAGGCTAGTTTTCTTGGGGTTGGATCAAATTTTACCAGCTGTGTTAGTTGGCCATAAAAAGAAAAATCTGAAGAAGAAGGCTTGTCTCCCAACAGGAAAGGACTTATCAATAAATGCTGCTCCATTAGCTTTAAGAATCTCTTATAGCTTGCATCAATGAGCTTTGCTGTCCGATCATTCGAGCCTACAACCCATAATCTTTCTATCTGTCTATTAGCGATAAATTCTTTATATTGAGCATGTAATTCATTAGGAGTATTTATTGCCAAGTCTACTAAAGGAAGAATTGTCCCAGCAACATCAGCATCCTCATCGAAATACCATCTGTAGTGAAACATATACTTTGTTATCCACTCATCACCAAAATCTTCAAGTAAATAATTTATAAAAGCGAGGGCAGGGTCATCTGGAATTATCTCTCTTTCTTTAAATTCATTTTCTAACCTTCTAATTATTGGAGTTGAATCAGTTGTCGCAATAAGCTTTCCAGCAGCATCCTTTAGCAAGATTGTTGGAAGCAAAATAGGTTTTGGTGTTTCTATACCAAGCTGAGAAATTTTGTTGGCAATATCTCCATTATGAACTGTATATGGAATATGTCTGTATCTGAATACAGAGAGCATTTTTTGAGTGTAAGGAGAAGGCGTCGAGCCAAAAATTTTTATTTTTTCTTTCATGTATTTTATCGATCTTTATTCAATACGATCAACTAAAATTCCTGATGAATCTACAGGAAGAATGATTCTTGTTCCATCATGCGATGAAGTCCATTCGTCCATGACCTTATCAACACCTCTATACATAATATCTTCCATTACTTGATTTCGTGGTGCTGGAAGATGATGATAAAAAACAAGATGTTTAACATTAGCTTCCTTAGCCGCTTTCACTACATCCATAATAGGCGTGTGATAATCAAGAATATCGACTGTCACAGTATCAGCAATAAAATCATTAGTTCTTTTAGCAACTTTATTTATTTTATCCAATATTTCAAGCGACATAGATTCGTGAAATAAAACATCGACATTTTTAGAATTTTTAACAAGATTTTGATCATAGGTTGTATCTCCACTAATACTTATAGATCGACCTTTATAATCAATCCTATAACCAAGAGCTGGGTCAACAGGATCATGAGACACACTGTAAGCTATTATTTTTATATCATCATCATCAATAAGTATAGGATTATCTAAATCAACAGTATGGGTATCAAAACCAACAACGTCTAGGGGAGCTAATTGATCGCCATGGTGTTCATTTCTAAAAATATAATCATTTGTATATGCTAACTCCGTTCCATCTGTAAGAAGTTGAACGCCTTCAGGCCCATAGACTTTTAGCTTAGATTTCCTTGCTCCAGCAATCCATGTATCCATATGAATTTCGCTTATATCAGCAATATGATCAGAATGAAGGTGGGTATAAAAAACACCTTTCACACGATCAAATGGTATATTCCAATTAGCTAAATTTTGAACACTTCCATCACCTGTATCAAATATAAATATTTTTTCTCCAGCTTGGACTAAAATACATGCTTCAGCTCTATTTGGATCTCCGATTGGTGCTCTTGAGCCACAAACTATTGCTGTTAATGCATCCTCATCAGGCAGGCTTGATGCAGGTGTTGCAAGAGAATTAATGGCTATATCTAGTAATTTATCTTGAATAAAGTGGTTCTTTAAAGATAAGGTGCCTAAAATATATATAGATATAGCAATTAAGACCGAGTATTTAAATATTTTTAACATATTAGTATTTTTTAAAATTATTGATACTAAATAGTTTATATACCACCTAATGATCTGTAAATTTGTTTATTCGCGTATTGAATGTTTGAATATGCACGAAGGTCAGATGCGGATTGGGGTCGACGCCTTCATTTTAATTACAAGAACGCTGGCAGAAAGGAAATATCCCAATTCTTCGAGAAGCCAAACGACTCTTCCAGCTCTAGTACAGAAGTAAAATGAACCTTTAACATAAATAATCCTCTTTTATTTTTTATATATTATTTTTAGCTATTTTTATTTATTAACAATAATGAGCATTATGTATAATGCTTTTCAATTAATTATCTAAAATTGGAGCTCATAATGAAAAAATTTAATCTTATGTTTAGTGTTATTGCTTTAACTTTTCTGTCAAATGTTACAACAGCTCAATCAACAGTCGAAGAAGTAATAGTTACAGCTACAAAAAAAGAAAAAACGCTTCAAGAAGTGCCTGTTGCAGTTTCAGTAATAAGTTCTGACACAATAGAAAAAGCAAATATTGTTGACGTATTTGATCTTAAGTCTTTGGTGCCCTCTTTAGACACAAGGCAATATCAGTCATCAGTTAACACAACTTTTTTCATAAGAGGTTTTGGAAATGGCTCAAATAACCCTGGCATTGAGCCATCGGTAGCTGTTTTTATTGATGGAGTATATCGCTCGAAGACACAAGCTCAAATATCTGACCTTCCTATGCTTGAAAGGATAGAGGTCTTAAGAGGGCCGCAAAGCACTTTATTTGGTAAAAATGCTTCTGCAGGTGTTATAAATATTGTTACCAAAAAACCTTCTTTTGAAAAATCTGGGATGGTTACATTAGGTCTTGGTAATTATAATTCTAAAGTTGGGAAAATATATTATACAGGCCCAATCAATGAACAGATGGCTTATAGCCTTAGTGCAAATGTAAATAAGAGAGATGGACATTCGGACAATCCAATCACTGGCAATCCTTCCAATGATAGGGATAGATTTGGTTTAAGGGCTGAACTTTTATATCAACCTTCAGATGATTTAATGGTTAGAATTACAGCAGATCATGACGAGTATGATGAGATTTGTTGTGCTGTTGGAAGTGCTGCTTATGGTGCTGCAAATCAGGTTTCAGCTTTATACGGCGGACAAATAATCCCCAACAATGTCTTTGTTGAAAAAGCTTTTTATGATTTTGACCCAACCTCTGATGGAGACAACTCCGGTCTTTCTGTTCATATTACAAAAAACATGGACAAAGCAACATTGGAAAGCATTACCTCATATAGAACTTCATATAACTTTGAAGTCCAAGATGTTGACTTTGATTCCGTAGATATTGTATCTCCTAGTCCTATATCAAAAGATTTAAAAGGCATAACCCAAGAAATTAGAATATTTTCAGAAGATAATGAAAAAGTAAATTGGCTTGTTGGGGGTTTCTATTACCAAGAAGATATGAAGTTCAATGAATCAATATACTATGGCTCATTATGGAGATCATTTTTAGATGCTTTTTTACCAGCTGGAACAATCTCTGGAGTAGCGGGAGCATTTGGGTTGCCAGACAGTATGTTGTTTGCTGGTGGCCAAGGAAATACAGAATCAGCCACACAAGATAATACTACTAAGTCATTATTTGCCCAATTCGATATTCAATTAACTGAAAAATTGAACGCAATAATTGGCGCAAGCTACATAGAAGATGATAAAGCAGTTTCCTACAATCAGATCAATACAGCTGTTTTTTCAAATTTAGATTTCGTAGGAGCTGGAACTATGGCTCTAATCGGAGCTGGTTTTCCTGCTGATCAAGCTGCAGTCTTAGCTAAAGATCCAGAGTACAATCCTTTAATACCTCTTCAAGGTCTTCAGTTTATTCCTCAGTTCGTTAATTTTCCTAATGCAGCCCAAAATGGAAAAAGTAGTGATGATAATATTGATTACACTGCTAAATTATCATTTGCAGCCAATGATTCAGTAACCTTATATGGTGGGATTTCTACAGGATTTAAAGCAACCGCATGGAACATTTCAAGAAATTCACTTCCTGACGCAATAGAAACAGCAGGATTGGAAGCTGCAGGAACTCCTGTTGGTCCTAATACCGGTTTAGGTCAAAGGTATGCTACTCCTGAAGAAGCTGAAGTGATGGAGTTCGGAGCTAAGATCTACCTACCTTCAGGTTATCTAAATGTTGCAGTTTTTGATCAAGAAATTAAAGGGTTTCAATCGAATACATTTATTGGGACTGGTTTTGTTCTTGCTAATGCAGGATCTCAGTCAGCTGATGGTTATGAATTTGATTTAGTATTTGCTCCAACAGACAATATAGATCTATCCATAAGCGGTTTATTTCTTGATCCAATTTATGATTCTTTCCCAAGCTCTAGTTCGGGAGATTTAACAGGCACTAAGCCTACAAACATACCCGACGATACAATTTCTTCAAACATCACATGGAATTGGGCCATGAATGGATATGATGGTTATGTAAGACTAAGTCATCTATATTCAAGCGAGGTGAAGCTGTTAGAAAACACAACTTGGCAATCAGTTCTTGATGCAAGTGGAAATGGAACTAAATCACAAGATACATTAAATATCTCCGCAGGAATAGAGAGAGATAATTTATCAATTATGTTCTTTGGAAAAAATATAAATGATGACAGGTTTATCACATCTGCATTCCCCGCAGTTGCCGATCCATCAGAAACAACATTTTTTGGATATCCAAATAATTATAAGACTTATGGCTTGAATTTTAGTTATAGCTTTTAAGTTTTAGATTTTCATTTAAAGGGGCTATGTGCCCCTTTAACATAAATAATCTCCTATTATTTTTCATGTTCTAACCCGACAATAATTCCCTCATTTGGATTTATATCTCCACTTACAAATTTCTCATATGTAGATATAAAATTTTCTAGCCCATTAATCTTTTTAACTTGCATCCAATCAATACTTTGATTAGATCTTGCTTTCATAAATTCATTGGTTCTTTGGCTATAGCCTTCATAGCCCCAATCTTTGAATCTTTTTTGGATATGAGCAGGGGCAAAGAAAAACTCTGTTCTATCCCTTAACATTGCCTGACCTAATGCATCTTCTGCTGTAACCTCATTATCCCAATGAGTCATCCCAACTGTAAGACACTTGAGCATGTTATCCCCAAGAGAGCCATGTAGAGTTCCAAGAATTTCACGACTTCCTGCCATGTCAACCATAACAGTACTGAGATCATTTCTAACAGATGATAGATCGTCGTAAGTAATAATTTGATCATAACAATTTAGCTTCTCTACAAAAGCTAAATTCTTATGTGCTGTAATACCAACAACACTAGGAGTATTGGAGCTCTCCCTAAGTCCTTGAGCAACACCAATTGCAGTTTTACTTGAAGCACTGATAACAAGAATTTGATCGGCGCCATAAAAAGATTTATCTTCCATTGCATCGCATAAGCAAAAAGAGGTTATGTGCAATGGGAATAGTAGCGACCTAATATTATCAGCAGTAACATCATAATCAGGATCCCCTGAAAGTCTCACATAATTATTATATACAGCAGGTAATTCTTTGCGGTGATCTTTGCCATCAGTAAATCCTTGATCAGTTATTTTAACGGGAGTTAATTGCAGGCGATCTGATGGAGGAAAGTAACCAAATAATCTTTCTCCAATACTTATCTCTTTTAAGTTAGATTCTAGAACTTTTGCAAAACCCCATACCGGTATAGAACCCCAATCATTTTCTGGATCCTTGGTCGTTTTAAAGAACTGCCAATATCCAATGGTATCTCCAGCAACAGCATAAGTTACATTATTGGTAGTAAATGCAAAATTTTCTATAGAGACAATAATTTCATTATCACCAATTTCTGGATCTGACGACTCAACAATTCTAGTTGCGGTTATATCACTTTTTAGGGTTTGAAGTTGTTTCAAAGTTATTTTCCAGCTTCTATTGACTCAATATTAAGTTGACCAGCAAGTCCAGCAACCCTATGTTTATGACTTTCCATATATTCAGGATTTGTAATCATTTTAAGCATAGCTTTTTTGCTTGGATATGTGGCAATAGCAACTGCATCCCATAACTCTTCAATATCACCAAGCATTAAGCGTGTAATTTCTGCACCAAAGATCCATTTACCTCCAACATTATTTAAGTGCTCTATCACTTCTTTGCCATATATTGCATACGCTTCTGCTCCAGTTAGACTAGTTTCTCTACCATCCTCATATTCTGCTTTTTCTTTAAATTTCAGGAGGTTAATCATTGATATTGGTTTATCGTCATCTCCCTCAAGAAATCCATTCATTTGTTCTTTTGTAGGGTGGACACTATTTTTAAATTTTTTATAGTCCATAATTATTCTCCAAGAGTGATTGCTTTTTGAAATGCTTGCCTCGACTCAATATTACTTACATATTTTTTGATATGCTCCATTTCATTTGGAACACAGCCAAGTCTATTTGCCATAAAACATGAATGGCCCAGCATTAAATCTGCAGCAGAAAATGCACCTATCAAGTAATCTTTATCTGCAAGATTCTCATTAACAGGAGCCAAAGATTTAGTTAATAAATTTTGGGCTTGCCTTAAAACATTTTCATCCCTTCTATCTTGTGGCAACAAAATGGTCTGAACTACTATTTGATTCATTGGCGGCATAACCATTCCTTCACAATAATGAAACCATTGCAGATAGTAAGGAAAATTAATTGAGTTTGGTTCAGGCTTTAACCCGCCATCTTTATGACGTTCAAGCACGTATTGAATAATAGCTCCAGATTCAAATATTGATACATCTCCATCCTCTAAAACTGGAACTCTGCCCAAGGCATGTCTTGCCCTATGTTCTGGTGATTTAAGACCTTCTTTTGTAAAGGGCATAATATTAACTTCATACTCTAATCCCAATTCTTCTAGCAACCATATAATTCTCCCGGCTCTTGTGCCAGGAGTGAAATGAACCTTAAGCATAAATCCCTCCTTTTATTTTTTTACCATTTTTTGTGCATTTTTTATAAATTCTTTTTTATCTTTATCATTTTTCAAAATGCTCTCTCGATCAACAGGTACTTTAATGCCTTTGAGCATTCCAGGCTGTTCATACATTTTATTTTTCCAATTATTGAGATGTTCTAATCCCTCTATAGATACTCCTGACCAATTATGTGTCCTAACCCAACACCAGTTTGCAATATCTGCAATTGAATACTCCCCTGCAATCCATTCATTAGTTGAAAGCTGTTTATCTAATACCTCAAAAAGCCTTCTAGATTCATTTTGATATCTATCAATTGCCGGTTGTATTTTTTCTGGAAAATATCTGAAAAAAACATTTGCTTGACCCATCATTGGACCAATTCCTCCCATTTGAAACATTAGCCATTCAACAACTTTAGCTCTTCCTTTCACATCACTTGGAATAAGTTTTCCAGCTTTTTCAGCAAGATAGAGCATAATTGCTGCTGATTCAAAAATTGATAGATCATCATTATCTGTATCAACAATAGCCGGTATTCGACCATTAGGACTTATTTTAAGAAAATCCGATTTGAACTGATCACCTTCAGCAAGATTAATTGCATGAGCCTCATATGGCATTTCTAATGCCTCAAGCAGGCATGAAACCTTATGACCATTTGGAGTAGATGCAGTATATAGGTGAATCATATAGTTATTCTTTTATGAAGTTTATTAATATCTTAGAAAGTTGCTTGGGTTTAGTCCATTGAAAAAAATGACCTCCACCAATATGCTCAGCACTCTTTGCATTTGGCGCCATTTTAAGAACGTCTTTTTCAATCCCATTTGTTACAGGATCATCACCTGCAAAAACAGAAAGAAAAGGCTTATCGCTTGTCTTAAAGAATTCTCTTGCTTCCCTTTGAGCATTTAATGATTGATCAGGAATTGTTGGGACTTGGCTGGGCATAGCCCTTGGTCCCATTTTATATGATGCATTTGGGAAGGGTGCTTCGTATGCTTTCATTAAATCAGTATAAAAGGGAGATATTTTTTCCAAACCGAGTCTCTGTAAAAGGTAGTGAATGAAAGCTGCAAATTTTGATTTAAAAGCCTTCTCCATCATAGTTGAGTTAATCATGCCAATTGGAAGATTCTTAGTATCCCATGTAAATTTCTGCCAATACATAAATTTTGTAGCCATATGATTTTTTATCTTTTTTTCACCGCTAAGACTATTATCATCCATTTTATTAACAGCCTTCTGCATTCTAAAGAGAGTAATTTTTTCATCAGATGCTCTGAATGCTTTCACCTCATCAATGACTTCTTGGGGGGTATTTGGATTATAAGGAAGCCCGGTGTTACCCATAGCTACCTTAGCAAACCTATCAGGATCTGCGGCAACCATCCTCAAACCTATTAAACCGCCCCAATCCTGACCGAAGAAAGTTAAATTTTGAAAATTATTTTCTTTCAACCATGCTCCCATCCAGTCAACTTGGTTTTGGTATGAGTAATCTTCTCTAGATGCAGGCTTATCTGATTTTCCGTAACCAATTAAGTCAGGAGCAATGACCCTTATGCCTGCTTGAGTTAAGATCGGGATCATTCTTGAGTACAGATAACTCCACACAGGTTGTCCATGCATTGCTAAGAGAATGGGGCCGTCTCTGGGACCCTCATCTATATGATGTACCCTTAATTTGGTTCCATCTTTAGCTGTTATATTTGTATATACAGGTTCATATGGATAGCTATTTAGATTTTTGAATTGTGAATCTGGAGTTCTTAGTACTTTCATTTATATATCTCCGTTTGATTTCATGCGATTAATAAGATCATCAAATTTATCCTGCCCAAAAAAATACTCATCCTTATAAACACAAAGAGGCACGCCATGATGTCCAGCTTCTAATTGATCTTCTTGGTTTTGTTTGATTTGCTTAATTAATGCGCCTTGATTATTTTTTATACTCTCTCTAATCTCATCAAGCTCAATTTCAAATTCAGATAAAATTTCAACTAGATGCTCGTCTGTATTCCAATTTTTTACTGACCAAATTTTTGTTGAAAGTTTATATGCAAACTCTAACCCAAAACCTCTGTTAGACATCTCTTGGCCCATGTGACATATATCAAAGATATAAGGCTGATCTTTTGAAATTTTTCCAGTAAAAATATTTTGTTTAATTGGATCAGGCTTAAGAGGAGTGTTTAAAGGCACCTCAAGGAGTTTAGCCTTTTTCTTAAAATCTGACATTATAGATAGAAAGAAGAAAATGTTTTTCTTATCAAACCATTCGGGCATCCTTATGGCTATTGGATATACCAATTTAAAATTTATATTAATATTTGATTCATTTTTAAGCTTCAACATTCTAGGAAGAATCAAATACGAATAAGGGCTTCTGTAAGAAAAATATAAGTCAATCATTTTTAGCTCCTTTATACATTAATTTGGCCAGAAGATTAATTCATCGCCTTCTTCATATTCCGTTTGCGGCTTATCTATTACAACTGGCATAAAAACTGATTGAGGCCATGATGGTTCTGGTAGTGAATTAATATGCGTATTAAGTTTTTCATGCAATAAACTTTTCATTGCAATCTCAGTCATTGCAAGATTATTTGTTTCATAAGGATCAACCTTAAGGTTATATAAGTACTCTCGCTCTTCAGGGTATTTTGATCTTATTAATTTCCAATCTTTATGAATGATTGCTTGATAAGTTGCATTTTTCCAATAGAGGGTTTCATGAGGTTCGCCAATAATCTCATTAGTTAAATATGGAATTAGGTTTACACCATCAATTTTAATGTCTTCTGGAGGTGCAATATTTGCTGCGCCTAAAATAGTACTAAAAATATCAGTGTGGTGTATTCTTTTTTCATATTGCACATTCTGTTTTATCTTTGCAGGCCATTTTGCAAAAAAGGGTATATGCATTCCACCCTCAAAATGAGTAAGCTTCCATCCGCGATAGGGTTTATTAATATTATCAAGCCCTATATATCCAGCACCACCATTATCAGATGCAAATATTATTAATGTATTTTCAGTTAAACCATTTTCTTCTAAGGCATTTACAATTTCTCCGACAGATCTATCTAAAGCCTCAATCATTCCCGCATATACCTGAAGGTCATGATTTTTCATATCATGATGTTTTTCATAGTCTTTTTTTAAAGATTGAAGGGGATTGTGAGGTGCAAAATGTCCAAGATATAAAAAGAAAGGCCTATCTTTATTGTTATTAATTACTTTTATAGCTTCTTCGGTATAGTAATCAGTTATATATCCACCAGGTTTGAATGGCTCGCTTCCATTGAAGCTAGCTGCAAACTGAGATGATGCCCAAATCATATCTTCCACAGCAGAATCAATTTTTGCATTAACAATATCAGGGTGGTTTTTTGGAAAATATAAACTGCTATTAAGCATAAGGCTGTCATCAAATCCTTGATCATTAGGCCTCATCCCATCTGAAAATCCACCCAGATGCCATTTTCCAATATGTGCGGTGTAGTAACCATTCTCTTGAAGCATTTCTGCAATAGTTATTTCTTTATTGGGAAGGCCCCCAACGGTTAAACCAACCTCATCCCATTGAGTATCTTCTAGATAAACACCTGCAAGCTCCCCATCTCTTCTTAGGAGATTCATAATTCTTGCAGCTTGAACGGGATAAGGGGTAAATTCAAATCCATATCTGCTTGAATATCTTCCAGTCATTATTGCTGCTCTCGAGGGAGAACAAACTGGACTAGCGGCATAGCCATTTAGAAATGCAACACCGTCTTTTGCTAAGCTATCTATATTTGGTGTTAATAATGAGCCATCAGCCGCCCCACCGTTATAATAGGAAACATCATTAAAACCTAAATCATCAGCTAGTATTAAAATAATATTTGGCCTGTCACTATTTTTATTGAGATCTGCAACCGGCCAAACTATCTCTCTATTTTCTGCAATAGGATTATTTATATTTATTGCAATAGGAAGAAGGGTAAGAGCAACCTCTCTTTTAAAATTCCATAAAAATAATGCAACAAATAAGCAGATTACAAAAAAGATTCTTAGCTTTCTTGCTTTCACTTTATTGATAAAGATCTCATAGTTAATTTTGCTAGTTGAGACATATGCACCTCATCTGGACCATCTGCAATTCTGCAAAATCTACTGGTTGTGAAGATATGGGCGAGAGGAGTATCTTGACATACGCCCATACCTCCAAATATTTGAATGGCTCTGCTAGATACATCTTCACACATCTTAGGAGCTACGATTTTAAGCATAGAGATATAATCTCTAGCTGCATCTATTCCATACTTATCCATCTTTTCTGCAGAAGCTAAAACTAAAAGTCTACATTGCTCGATATCACATCTGCTTCTAGCTATCTCATGTTGAACGCTGGTTTTTTTACTAAGAGGTTCTCCAAAAGCAACTCTATTTTGAGCTCTTTCACACATCAGCTCCAAGGCCCTTTGAGCCATGCCAACAAACATCATTGCATATTGAAATCTTCCAGGACCAAGCCTCCCTTGAGCAATCTCAAAACCCTTTCCTTCACCAAGAATTAGATTTGAAACAGGCACCCTTACGTTTTTAAAAACCACATCGCCCTCACCACCAGGAGAGTGATACTCTCCAAATGCTCTTAGCGCTCTTGTAATTTCAAAACCTTCAGCATCTGTAGGCACTATTATGGTTGAATGTTGCTGATGTCTTGAATTCTCAGGGTTAGACTTACCCATAACAAGCATGAATTTACATTTTGGCGTTATCACATTTGTAGTCCACCATTTTTTACCATTCAAAATATACTCATCACCATCTCTAGTGATCTCTAATTCCATATTTGTAGCATCTGATGATGCAACATCAGGCTCTGTCATTGCGTATGCTGATCTTATTTCTCCAGCTAATAAAGGCTTAAGCCACTGTTCTTGTTGCTCTGGTGTCCCATATTTAGCTAGAACTTCCATATTACCTCTATCAGGAGCATTGCAATTAAATATCTGCTGAGACCATGCAGCCTTAGACATAGTTTCAAAAAGCCCAGCTATTTCTAAGTTATTTAAACCAGGACTCCAGGGAGCATATTCTTTTGGCAAGAATAGATTCCATAATTCTTGTTTTTTAGCTTCAGCCTTAAGCCCTTCATACCATTCTGGATATTTCCAAAGATTTTCTTGATTGCTAGTGAACTCGTCATAATCATGTTCACGAGGATAAATATGCTCCTCCATAAACCTCTCAAGCCTTTCATTTATTTCTTTTGCTCTATCACTCACTTCGAAACCCATTTTTACCCCTATAAAAAAGTATCAATATAAGTTTAACTTTAAAACATCCTTTTTAAAGATAAATTTCTTATAAACGACCTTGCAAAATTGTTTATCCTAATTACTGTTATAGGCTATATAGAAATCTGTTGAATGTATAATTAACAAATGATAAATGTTGCAGTAATTGGATCTTCTGGGGCAATTGGAAACGCTTTCCTTGAAGCTTATATTGCAGATCCTCAAGTTCAGAAAATATATTCATTCTCAAAATCAAAAATTACCACAAAGGACAAGAGAGTAGTCCATATTAATATTGATATTACAGATGAAAAAAGTATTGAAAATGCAGCCCTATCAATAAAAGGTAATTTATTAGACCAAATTATTATTGCTACAGGATTACTACATAATCAATCATTTGGTCCTGAAAAAAGTATCAAAGATATCAAGAAAGATAACTTTACTGAAATATTCTCAGTTAATACTATTGGTCCAGCTCTAATAGGAAAGTTTTTTATACCTTTGTTGAATAAAAAAGAAAGATCACATATGGCTTTTCTTAGCGCAAGAGTCGGGAGCATTTCTGATAATAGGCTTGGTGGTTGGTATTCTTACAGGGCTAGCAAGAGTGCACTTAATCAAATCATAAAGAACTTTAGTATAGAAACAAAAAGGACCAATTCAAAAGCAATAATAATTGGTCTCCAGCCCGGAACAGTAAAGAGTAACTTGAGTCAGCCATTTCAAAAAAATGTAAAAGAAGGGAATATGTTTTCACCTCAGGATAGTGTTTCTGCGTTAATGAAAGTCATTAATAAAACAACTGAGGGTGATAGCGGAAATTTGATTGGATGGGATGGAGAAACTATAAATCCATAGTTATATATTTCGGCCAAAAAAAACCCGGCATATAGCCGGGTTTAATCATTAATCTTGTTAGATTATGTTCCTCGTGATTCAGTCACAGCTGCATGCCATATAATTAAACCAAATAGAATTTTGTTAACAAAGTCAGCAAAATTATAAATTAGATTTAAAGAAGCAGGGTTGCCATCACCAACCATATGACCAAACACATATCCTAGTGGATACACAGCCCAACCAACAATAATGATCATCATCATTGTTTTATATGCAGACTGAACAGCAGGACTTGCTTGTTTAACAGCAACTCCACCTTCACCAGAATGTAGCTCTTTGATCATGTAGAACCATGCCAACATACCTACACCAAAGCCAGCATAAACTACTGTAGTAGAACCACCGTTTACCGCTGCTGACTCACCAAGGTAACCCGCAATAAGCATCACTAAAGAACCAACAAGCAACTTAGTGAAAAGTGAACTTGCCACATTTGTTACCGCTCTAAGTATTAAGTAGAACTCAATTATTAGAAGTGGAACTGTTAATAGCCAATCAATATATCTGTATACAATAGGTGAACTTCCTTCTCCAGTAGCCGCTACTGAATCAACCCAAACACCTCTCATGTACATGTAATGCCAAAAAGCAATACCTGTAACAAGACCTGATACAGTTAAAGATGTTTTCCACTTAGCACTTACATTGTCTCTTTCAACAAAGAAAAACACTGTAGCAGCTAACAAAGCAGCTGTTACAAGCCAAAAAGACACGCCAGTCATATCAGTTGCTGACAAATCCCCCGCAGCAAATGATGGCATAGCCATAAGTCCGGTTAACATTAATAAATATTTCATATATAACTCCTCATATATATATTAGCCAAAATCGGCTATTTATTTAAAATACGAAATTTTACTATAACAAATCTAAATTTAACTATGCAAGAATATATGCAAATTAATTTAATCGAAATCTTGAGATAAAGACAATGAAATATCCGATTTAATGATTGTCTCAGGAACTTGGTATTCAGGGTGATCTATACCCATAATCACATTAGCACCATTCTTCCAGTCATTAATCATTGCAGCACCAAACTCATATCTTAAATAATGCACTGCAGAAGTCTTAGTATCATCCTCTCTCTCAAGATCTTCATCAGCTATAGCGAAAACTTTGTTATGAGATCCGACCTTTATCCATATTTTTCTTTCTATTCCTTTAAGGATCTTTAACTTTTCCTTTC
>Ga0213868_10000025_pt1 | contig 125695 bp, 117 predicted proteins | sample PICome_9_FD_160087 | JGI IMG/M metagenome (GOLD analysis project Ga0213868, IMG submission 160087) | Coastal seawater microbial communities near Pivers Island, North Carolina, United States - PICO127 | ecosystem: Environmental > Aquatic > Marine > Coastal | place: USA: North Carolina... | reverse complement strand
GGAGTTTTATTGATTCCTATATTTCTATCTGCATCCCAAGTTATAGGTAATTCATATTCTCTACCTTGACCTTGATCACCTGCTCTTAATGTCATCAATCTAATTTGAGACATTCTCACAGAATTTGAACTAGATGTTCCTTTCTGTATAGTTACTCTGATATAGTTATCTCCTCCATAACTTGTCAGGTTACAAGTTTTAGTTGATGTACCTGCACTGGCTGTACCAGAAAATCTAGTAGTCCATGTACTATTATTTGTTGATGATTCAACAGTTATTTCTTTTGTAATATCATTAGCACTATATGTAAAGGCAGCATTTAAAAATAATGCACTACCCCATGCTGTACCAGTAAATGTCCATCTAACAGCTGTATTACTGCTACTAATAACTTCTACTGATTGATCTTCTTTCTGAGCAAATAATGCATTTTGTACTGTAGCACTAGACCATGTACTACCATTATAAGTTTCTTGTGTTACTGTGTAATTATATTCAAATGCAAATAAATCATGCCATAAATATGCATTAGGTGGATTGGCCATTGTTTGTGTAGAAGATCCAAATGAATATATATCATTTGTCTTAGTTGTATACAAAAAGTGATCTAAACCATCTACTCTAACATTACCACTAACATCTACATGTGTAGATGGTGTTTTATTTACACCCAAATAATTACTACTACTATTCCATACTAATGCAGAATCACTTGATATAGAATTAGTACCTGTCCAAAATGCTACTCTAGTATTTGCACCAGTACCTTCAGCATATCTACCATCTAAATCTACAGTTAAAGATGATAGTCCTCCATTTCTACTTGCTGTTAAAATACCATTACTAGTATTAAAACTTAATCCTGTAACATAATAGTTGTCATTATTATCTGAAGAAGTAATTGTAATAGTATCACCACTTCTTGATGTGGTGGTGCCTCCTGCTCCAGTAATAGTTAATGTATCATTATTACTATTTGCTGTAGCAGTACCACTTTGTGTAGCAATATTTTTATATATAGCTTGAGAAGATCCTCTATCAGAATTAGTAAGAGTTATTGTACCACTAGATGTAACAGTACCAGAACCAGATAAGCCTGTTGTTCCTTGAACAGTAACAGAAGTTACAGTACCTAAATTACCAGTAGCACCAATATCTGCTAGGACTTGTGCTTTAGTTCTATATTTTAGAACTCCACCGTCCCATACCATAATACCTGTGTATGTAGAATTATCATTAGAAATACTACTAACAGAAAAAGTTCCTGTTACAGTACTATTTCCATCTACACTTACACCGGTTAAAAAATCTATTGCCATTTAATCTTTTGTTTGCTAAGATAATAAATTTATAATAAAGGGAGTTGGTCATCATCAATTAACACAACTCCCTTTATATTGATTAACAAAATTATCTTACTTTATGAGCAGCTAATTCAAATTCATTTGCATTTACAGCTGTACTCCATGATAATTCTATATCTCCACTAGTAGGATCAACAGTAGTATCCATAAATACTTGATTACCACCCTTTCCATATACTTGAACAACTAATGGATCAGTACCTAATTTATGTGTACCTGCTGCAACAGTAAATGATGTTTGTGAATTAGATGATGGAAAACTAGTTGTATATCCTTCTCTTTGTAAAGCATCTCTCAAAGTTGAAGGAGATATAGCTAAAGTTGTAGATGAACCAGCAGTAACTTCAGTAGTATTTGCCATTTCTACTACACCTAGATTTGTTTGAGATGTAGTTGGTAATGATCTTGTACTATGTGATTGAATAACACCATCAGTCATATTTAACTGATCAATTACAACAATACCTGAAGTATTAATATCTGAATCAGTACCAATAATCTTATTGAATGTACTTGCTAATTGAGCATCACTAACACCACCTGTTTTAATTGTAACCTGTCCAGCTGCACTAACTGCAAAGCTTGCACTACTAAATGATGCAATACCTGGAGTTGAAGTTGAAGCTAAATCAATATTACTCTGAACAGTTGTCCATTCATCTAAAGCAGTTGGAGCATCTACATTAGCAATTAAGAAATCACCTGCTCTTACTTGCTCTGTAAAGAATGAACCGTCAGCTGTAACAACATATGACCAACCTTTCTTAATACTTGCACTTGGTGAAGAATCAAGATCTGGTGAGTTGGTTGCTGCATTATATCCTCCTTGGAAGATTAACACCCCTGAACCAGCTAGCTGTGTATCTACATAATTTTTAGATGCAGCATTTGTTGATATAGAAGGAACACTTGGTACTACTATATTACTACTAAATGTCTTTGTACCTCCTATAGTTTGATTACCTGATGTTCTAACAACTGTACTATCTACTTCTATATCATTAGCATTAGCTGTAATACCATCTCCACCAATTACATTTAATGTTGGATTAACAGTTGAGGTACCACTTTGTGTCATACCAGTTCCTGCTGTTACACTTGTAACTGTTCCTTGATATTGATCTGTAGAGTTAATTGTTACTGTAGTACCACTTACAGATGTAGTAACATTTGTACCACCATCAAATGTAAATGTACCTGATGTTGTTAGTGCTGAACCAATTCCTGAGTCTGCAGCTAATGTAATACTAGTTACAGTACCACCTGAATTTGAATCAGCTGCCCATACTGGTACACCACCTGAAACTTTTAATACTTGTCCAGCTGAACCAATACCTAATTTTGTAAAAGCAGTACCTGATCTATAGAATACCATATCACCAGAAGTGTAACTATTTACTCCTGTACCACCATTTGTAGTAATAAGAGTACCACTCATTGTCATAGTACCACTACTAGTAATTGGTGAATTACTAAAAGATAATCCAGTTGAAGCTCCACTTACACCTACAGAAGTTACAGAACCTGCACCTGCATTAATATAAGTTGCTAACTGAGTTAAGTTTGCATATTTAGCATTATTATCAGATGCATCAGAGAATAAAAAGTCATCTCCATCTGCCAATGTAACACCTGTTCCATCTCCTGCAGCTAATACAACGTTATCTGTTCCTGCATAATCTACAGCTAATGAACCTGAGCCTGTAATTGTTCCACCTGTTAAACCTGCTCCAGATCCTACAGAAGTTACTGTACCATCTTTACCAAATCCAGGCATTGATGAAATTAAAGCTTTTTTAATTGTATTATCACCTGCATCAGAAAACCATAATGTATCAGCACCAACAGGTGTTGCAGCTGTAGCAGCTAAGATTGCATTGTCAGTTCCTGCATAGTCAATAGCTACTGTTGGATTTACTGATGTATTCCCTGATATTGAAATACCAGTACCTGCTGATACAGAAGTTACTGTACCTGAAGCACTATCACTAGAAGTTATTGTAATTGTGGTACCTGATCTGGTTACACTTGTAGTACCTGCTCCAGTAAATAAAATACTGTCTGTACTAGATGGGTTACTAGCTACAAGATTAACTGTAGCTGTTCCATTACTAGAACCTGTTGCTGTTAAGTCATAGGTAGTGTTTCCATCTGTACCTGTTGTTATATCAACCCAAGACCCATTATAAAGTCTTAGCTTGCTTGAAGTAGTGTCATAATAGATTCTTCCTAGGGATCCAGACGGAGCTGAACTCTCATTATCTATCCTAACCTCTTTTAATTGATTAGAGTTTAAATCAATGTTTCCATCTATATTTAACCCCGTTAGAAATTGAATTGCCATTGTTCTTGTTTTTGTTTATTAATTAATTATTTTAGTCTTTAGTTTAAAAATGCACAACCTGTAAAAGCTGCATCAAATGTTATTGTAACTGTATTAGTATTATCATATTTAATATCACCTACAACAACTTTATTATCATTATCTACAACTGTTACAGAAGGATACCTTCCTAAATTATGTGTAATAACCCATTTATCTGAAGCTATTTCAAAACATTCAGAGTATGTACCTGCTTTAGCAATAATACTAGCTAAATCAACTACAGTACATACATTAGATGGAATAGTAGGACATGTCTTGCTAGACATTATATTAACAGTTGCTAATGGTTCTACAAAAACTCCTGGAGTTTCTGTTGCTACCACAATTTTGCTACTGCTAGAGTTCTTCCAATCACATAATTCTTTATTAATAGTTGCACTTTCTAAATCTTCATAACAGCAAGCTTGTATACCAAACTTTAATGATTTAAACTGAGCATAAAATTGCCTAGCAAATCTTTGCTCTATTTGAATACGCTTCAATTTAGCTAACTCTTTTTCTTGAGCTTCATTTGATGTTCCAGTCAATGCTGTTGCCATATTTATTTACTTCTTAAATCTTGTATCTGTTGTCTAGCTAATTCTAAATTTAAGTCTCTTGATGTTTCAACATTTGCTTCAGCTGCTGCTTTACATTGTTTACAAACTACCACTCCATTTCCTAAACTAGCCTTCTGACATCCACAAGTAAATTTTTTATTACAGTGTGCACAATTTGCCATTTTGTTGGTTTTTAAATTAAATATTTAGAACTTGAACCACAGTCACCTGAAGGACAAGCTATTTTGTTTAATCTTTCTTTTGCATAATTATACAACTGCATACCTTGTGCTGAAGACTGACAGTATTCAACATTTGATACAGCTGCATCAATCATGGTTCTAATATAACTCATCTCTGCAAGAAGATCTTGCTTTGTTGAATTAGGTTGACAAGCTTGCACATCTAAATCACATAATACTTCATAATAAGTATTAAGCAATCTAGTTACTCTTAAGTGATTATATTCTACATAAACTTTAGAGTTAGGTGATACACTATATTTTACAATGTATATTCCGTCAGGTATTTTTTCCTGAGTTACCCCACAATTTGTTGTTTGTAATGCTAAGGTGCAAGCAGTTAAACACATATCAAAGTCTTTATCTACTTTAATAAGTACTGGTACAGTATATCCTGGTAACGTAATTAAAAGCTCTTCACAATCTACAGCTAACTCCTTATTGTATTGACTTGTATCTTTTATACACAACAATTCACAATTAGATACTGCAGGTATTTCTAAACTTAATATATGTTGTTTTGCCATTTTATGTCTTACTTTATTATACTATATAGATAATATACAAAAAATTACAGACAATTTAAAATAAAAAGAGCAGGAGATTTCTCCCCTGCTCTAATTAAATTAAACATTGTTGTTTATTACATGTAAAGATTAGTATCTTCAAAAACAACTTTGTTACCATTTGCTCCAGCCCATGCTTCTAAACTTTCCATAACTTTCTTGATTGCAGCTTGGTCAGCAGCATCAGAACATTTTGCATAAATTTTGTAAACATACTGGTCATTATCAAATACACCAGTTGGGTTATTGAATCTTGGTACAGAGTGTTGGATATAGTAAGCTCTATAAGTAGCTGTTCTATCAACCGCAGCTAAAAGCTCATCAGACATTTCAATCTCTCTGATTCTTGCACTGCTAGCATTTCCTTGGTTATAAGGAGACTGACGGTATCTTTCAGACATGATTAATTCTCTAATTACTTCTTCACCTTGAGTTTGTTGCATTGAACCAGGAGTTCTTGAAGCAACACCACAGTCATTACATGGGTTACCAGTTTCATCTAAAGAAGATAAAATGATTTCCACAGGCTCTGCATTATAGTGATCTCTTGTGTCAAATGAACAGTTACCAAATGTAGTGTCTACATAAGCACCTACAACATTAACACATGCTGAAACTTTAACAGCTCCATTAGGATCAGTTGAAGGAACATATGCTCCAGCACCATCACCTTTAGCTTGTGCAATAGTATATACTTCAGTAGTTACTACTCCAGCAGCAGTTGTTTTAGTTACAACAACACCACCAGAAGTTAGTCCACCTGCACCAACAGTTAATGTAGCATCAGCAGATGCACCAGCATCTACAATAGTTATAACATCACCATCTTTGTAACCAGCACCTGCTTGAGCAACATCATAAGTTGCAATAGGGCCTGTAGCAGCACCACCAGATACAGTTAATACTTCTATCTTAGCTGGTTCATAACCTGGACGGCTTGAAGCTGTAATAGCAGCACCATTACCATCAACTGCAGTAGTACTATGTACAGCAACGCTGTAACCAGCACCAGCACCTAAAGTTAATCCAGCTTCTAAAAGACCATTTACATCACCTTCAGCAGCAAACGGCTTGATTAATGGATCAGAAAGAGCCATGTCAGCCATTACTCCTAAGATAAGAGCAGGGTCAATATATTCTTGTCCATCAATACAACATACATTTGCTGAGTCAGCAATTGCATATGCATTGTGATTTAAGAATCTTAGTGCAGGAGATCCCTTCACGTCAATTCTCATAAATTGTGTTTTACCACATGGAGCACAATCTGATGCTAAACATAATTTAGCAGTAGCTTGACTTGCATCAAAGCAGTTTGCAGCCCATAGTCTTGTAATATATCTTGGGTTGATACCCTTAGATTTTACAGACTCTTTGTACCCACCGTGACCAGGATTGTTACCAATTGTGTCTTTAGAATAGAAAGAACCTTCAACTACATAAGCAAGTTGACCAGCAGTAATTGGAGCCGCAACTCCACCACCAGCAACTAATACAGTTTCCCAGTTAGCTCCATCTACTAAACCTAATTGTCCTGCGGCAAGTGCACCTGAAGCAGTCCCTGCAGCTAATTGCACAGAATCTACAACAAATGTCTTGTTAAACGCATTATTAAAATAAGCCATAATAAATAAATTTGTGTGAGGACCATTACCCCCACTAGTTAATAAATAAAGATTTTACCAGTTTACTCTGTTCGTAACTTTAGTGTTACTATAATAATATACTACTTTTCTACTAGATAAGCAATTTATTAGTTATTTCTTTCAGCAGCCTGAGTTCCTCTTTGTTGTTGATATGAATTCTCAATATCACCAGCTATAATAGCTGCGGTGTCATCAAGTATAACCTCAACTAAGTCATCTTTGAACTCACAATTTACATTGATAGCACTTGGGAAACCCGTATAAGGATCCACACATCCAATCATTTGTATATTTGTAGGCTTCTCATAATAAGTTAATACAGGATTTACAATATTAAAATCTGTATTTCTGTATATTCTTATTGTATTATTTAACATTGTGCAAAACGTTTCACCCCATTCAAAACTAGGGTTCTTAAGTGGGTCCCTTAAGATCAATGGTACATTAGCTTCTTCAGCCAAATATACAGTCATTGATCTTGGTTCAGGACAACACTCTTGGTTTGCATCAGTGGTAACAGTTTTAAATTCTAAATAAGTATCAACTGGAAAATTAGTAGATTCAAAATACTCCGGTGTAACTGTACCTGCTAAAGATAACTCTCTTAACAAAGGTTGTAAATCATCTATTCTCTTCTTAGATAATTCATCTCCTTCTTTATACATATTACCACCATGTAAATTTCTTCTACACCATTCTATTTGAGCTTTATTAAAAGCCTCAATAAATTGCCAACACTCAATATTATCATAATCTTGACTATCTAATTTATTTAGTCTTTGTTTGAGTTTTAAGAATGCCGTGTTATTTTCCATTTTTTAATATTTATGAATTCCAATATGGGTCAACTTTATCTAATAAAGATAATAGTGTTTCTTCATTCTTTGGATCTTTTAAAAACTCTAAACATTCAGCTGGTCTTTTACCTAGTCTAATACCACTATCAATTGGTTCAATCCACCCACCTGCTTTTGTAGTTAAAAATCTATAATATAAACAATCTTTAATTAGTGCTCTAATTTTTAATTCTTCCATATCTAATTTAGATACATCTAAGAATTGTTTAGCAGCTCTTTTCTTATTGTTCTCTGCACCTCTTCCGTTAACGTATTCATCCATGTTTTCATACATTACATCATTAGGTGTTGATTTAGTATATTGAACACTGTCAGCATCACATACTTTAGATACATACATTAATTTTGTAGTATCTGAATCATATAAGTTTTGTAAAGATGTCAATGCTCTATTCTTTAATTTAGTTAATTCAGTTCTAGTTGTAAGTGTTTCTTCAACTGTATCTAAATAAAACTTATGGTTATCATTACCTGCTTTTGCTTCTTTTAAAGACTTAGCTACAATAGAAAAACCACCAGCTCTAATTGCATGTAATTTAATTCTATCATATGGATCTAAATGACCATCTAAATACACTGGATCATTACCACATCTTAAAGAAATCTTATCCCAAAACTTAGAATTATCAGGCTTCATTACAGTTAGTTTGTTCCAAAAGTCTTTATCTTCTGGATCAACTTGGTTTGCTGCTAATTCAGCTTCTAATTCAGAAACAACCTTTCTGATTTCTGCAATCTTTGCCTTCTTTTCTTTAGGAGGTAACATCTTTACTTCAGGAGCAAACTCATTTAATCCTGTTACATATCTCTTAACTCCATTCATTTCTAAACATGCTAATGACTCTTCATGATATACTCCATCATGCATAGCCATACCATATTGTTCTAACCCCATATTTTCTTTTGAGGGATTAAAATAAGGACGTATAGCAATAGTGCTAGTCTTCTTTTTGTGTTGATACTTTTCAACAATAGTGTAATCTTCCATTCTTTGGTTTTTTTTAAAAATTAATAATTGTTACTCACGTCAAATAATGCAACTTAATGCACATTTTATTATTACTAATATTTCTAAAGCAAGGTTTTACCCTTGCTAAAGTTTTTGACTTTTAGCCTATAACAATTTTTAAAGCTCCTGCTGTATGATATATATCACCCTTTTTTAAACCGGCTGCAATAGCTGCCGCTTCATTTGCATATGAATCAGAACTGGCTACATCACGTATCCAACTAATTACTTCATTAACATGTAGTAATCTAGCATTTCCTGTTTCTGCTCTTGATACACCTTCATAAGCTGGGCTTTCAAATTGTTGCTTCAGCTTAGTTAATTGTTTTGGTGCTCCCATGATTATTATATTTAAAGGTTAAAAATAAAAAGGGAGGAGGCATAAACCACCTCCCCTTTAATGTTATAGTTCTTAGAATGATCCTCCTGTAACAGGGTTTCTCATTACAATTTTAAGAACTTTAGTTGGATCCTTAACCCATATAGCTGGCATGGTTTGAGTCATATATACTCTGTATCCATTGAACTGACCAGTAGATGCAAATCCTTGAGTTCTTCCCATGTAGTCCATAGTACCATTTTGGTAGAACCACTTAAGTTGATTATCCCAAGAAAGTTTCAACAAGTGAATGTTGTCATTTCCTTCATCAGTTACATCAAAGATAATAAAGCTAAATGAACTTAGAGGTCTTCCATCAATTAATGGATTCTCAATGTCATTAGTATTTAAGTTATCAAATGCTGGATTCAATACAAACTTAACGTTAGCTAAGAAAGGAATAGTAAAGCTTGTGTAAGCAAAACCATAATCTAGATCCATTCCTGAACCAGATACTGCTCCAATCTCAGAAGCGTTTTGTACTAATCCTGAACCATACACTTCATCAGCAATTGCTTTGTTGATTAATTGCATACCACCAATACCTGTTTGTACAACAAGTGATCTTTGTGGGTCTGGTCCTTTGAACTCAACTTTACCTTGATAGAAGTTATAAAGTTCAGATTTAAACATGTCAAGTGTAAATGAAGACTTGTTGTATACTCTCTTGAAAGAGTTATCTAACTGTGCCCATAAACCTACAGATAATCTAATGTCATCCGGTCCATCTTGCTTAATTCTACCACCTTTACCCCACATTAGGTAAGTTTCAATATCCGTTGCAATTTTAGATAAGTGAGCTGCTTCCATATTTGTAATGAAAGTTCTTGTTAGAGTTCCATTCTCAAATGCTTCTCTAGCACCCGCTTTACCCATGTTTGCTACTAGTCCTTCAATACTTGGTACTGATGGATTGTTTGGATCTGTATTAAAGTTTCTCCAGATTTCAGTAACAGGTACAGTACCATCAGCGTTTAATCCGCCTTTGATCATTAAATCTGCTCTTGAAGAAATTGAATAGTGTACGTGTGCTTCAGCTCCTCCTACAAAGTTGTAGAATTCACGGAAACCAGAACCTGTTTCAATGTCAGAGAATCTTTCTCCGTACTCACCTCTTGCAGAACCTTTTCTGAAGAATTTAGTACCTTTAGCTAAATACTTGTTATCCAAGAAAGCTGTGTTATTGTTGTTAACTAATTGAACAGTGTAAACAAAACCGTCACCAGCTGGGATAATATCATCCGCAGTAATGTACAATTCTAATCCATTATACTTATCATAAGTAATAATGTCACCATGTCCAAAAGTTCTCTTGTTGATCTTGATCTTAAATAGAGTTCCATCTACACCTTTGCTAGCATTAGCTGGTTCAATGTCTGCTACAATATAAGGAAGATCCTGTGCAATAGGAGTTTGCCACTTGTACTCACCTCTAGCGTTATCCACCATGATAGTATTCTTTCCACCAAAAGAAGCCATTTGATATAAAGGCATTTCTACCTTTTGGGTCATAGCCCATAAATCAATTGGTCCCATATCCATAGGCTCAGGGTTACCAAGCATTTGGGTAAGGTGATAAGAATCAACATGTGAACTTGCTTTATAGCTTGTATCACGTAGGAAAATCCCATTATTTAAAACTGGAGTTGCCATAATTTTGATTGTTTTTAGTTAATAATTAATTTCAGTTTATATATTTAATGTTAAATTAAATTCTTTTAAATATGTTGGTAGGTCTTTGAATCTTTCTTTTAGAAGTTCTTTTAACTTCTTCATCTCTTGCTTGAACTCCCAATGATGCACCACCTGCATTTGTTTGCTCACTCTTCAATTTTCTAACCGTTTTCTCAACACTCTTTTGTGCACCCTTATCCATAATCTTTGCTTTGTAAGCTACTGGGTCTTGTAATAACCATAGTGCTTCAGAGATTAATGCATAATTAGGCTCCACAAATTGATACTTTTCTAATAAGTGACCTAATAGATTTGTATTAGTTCCACTTACTGAAGGATAGTTAGGTTGTACTAAACCATTATATAACATAGCTTGAGTCTTTCTATCAACTTTAATATCTCCTAATTTACCTTCTTTTAATGTCTCATAGACATTTTTCATATATTGTTGTGATGCATGCTCTTGTTGTTTTTTCTTCAACTCTTGTTCTTTGAGTTTTTGTGCAACAACTTTTTCTTGCATCTTATCTAATTTTGGTTTAAACTTAGAAGCTTGTGTTTCAAGTTTACCTAAGTCTTTCCAAATTTCAATTTCTTCTTGTATATCCTCAGCAGTACCATAACCAGTTGCACTTAAATATTCAGTAATGATCTTTTCTTGATCAGATGCTTTTTTAATGTTTAACTCTTTATGTTGCTCTACTTGAGATAATGTAGAAAATAAACCTTTTAAATCTTTACCACCATCAGCTACATACTTTGCAGCTATTTGTAATTCTTGTGGTAAGCTCTGGAAAAATTGTTTTGGAGTTTCACTTCTTACTTGTCTAGCTTTTTCTTCTAGATTAGCTTCAATTAACTCTTCCCAGTCTTTAGCAGTATATTCTTCTAATGATTTATCATCATCAAATGGTACAATCTTATCATCTTTAATAAGTTTACCAAATACATCTGAGATACCACTAATTGATTTTCTACCTCTTTTTTCTTTTGGTTTGTTTTCTTCTTCTTCTTCTCCTACATCTAAAGAATCTAATATATCTTCTACATCAGCTTCTACTTTAGTTTCTGTTTTAGTTTCAGCTTTAACTTCTTCAGTAGCTTCTGCTTCAACAGTTTCTTCTTTTTTGTTTTCTTCTACTTTTGCATCTAAGTCATCAGCATCAGAAATATCTGGATCAGCAAAAGACATGTCAGCTTTATCATTTAAACCAGAAAAAATGTTTTTTGGTTTAGCCTTAGTATCTTGAATCATATCAGCACCACTTGGAGCTGCATTAAAGATTTCATCTAAGTTAATATCTACTTGTTCTACTTTACTATTCACAGTTTGTGTTTGCGTTGCACTCATAATATTTGTTGGTTTTAATATTAATAACTTCTTACATACATAATATAAGAATTCTTTTATTATAAATTGCTATGTTAAACTTAAAAAATTTTCTTAAAAATGAAAATAAAATGCAGTATATAGCTAACGCTTATTTTTTATCTTCCTTTTTTGGTGAATCATACTTGTTTTTATTCTCTCTTGCAATTTGTAGTTTTGTATCAGCAATCTGTTTATCAGCAGCAATTTTTTCTCTTTCAACAGATAATCTGCTATTCTCCATAGCTTGTTTAGAACTGTTTTCTTCACGTTTCATATTCATTTGCTCTCTATATTGAGTAGTCTCTCTAATCTCTTTCATAGCATCCTGATAATCAGATACTTGATTTTGATTTATATCTACCATAGAACCATACCCTGCTGATCTGATTTCTGCTAATGTAATATCATTTTGTCTGTCTTTTTCATTTTCAGACATTTCTACTTGAAGTTTTTGTTGTTCTTCTTGCTGCTTAGCTTTTAATTGTTGCTCTTGCATTTGACGTTGCTGCTGCATATCCTGTTCTCTTTGCTTCTGTATTCTAGTTTCAGAGTCTTTAAGTATGTCTGATACTTCTGCAATTGAGTCAGCTTTAACAATATTACCTAATTCATAAATACTTGCTCCTGTTGTATTATTTGTAAGAGCCATTTGTTTTAGGTTTTCTAATATAGCTCTATGATTAGTTTTAGTAGTTGCAAATACATTAAAATCTCTAAGTAATAGATCAGTACCATTTATAGTAAAATTAACCTTCTCAGCCTCTGTAGAGATATATTGCAATCTTAGGCTTGGATTATTACTGTAATAGTATTGTGCTAAGTCAGTTCTCATTTGATGCACTCTTGGCATTAAATGATCTGAATGCTGTACAAAATACATTTCTGTTTGTGCATAAGATTGCTGCATAGCTTGAACTACACCTGTAGCTGTTTGAGCTGATACAGCACCACCTAAACGCTGTGGGTTAATACCTATAGCATCAAAACATTGTTGCTTAAAATAGTTTGCTAGTTGTATTCTAGACATCAATCTATTTGTTTGCTCCATGTTTAGAGTCTGGTAATGATTGAAGTTGGTGGCATTCTCAGTATTAGTAATTGAAGTATCTAATGGTAACATTTGAAAATCTTTCATTGCTACCCATGCTTTTGAATAATTATTTTTACCCCAGTCTTCTCCCATTGAGTGACGTGGTAAAGCATTCTGATCAAACATGATTACTGTTCCTAATTCATCTATTAGAATGTCTGCAATCTGGTTATTAACCATATTGTACCCAACTTGATATGCTTTCATTAGATCAACTAATGATGTAGATCTAGTGTTTCTATCTGAAAATACTCTTCCTTCTACTGGAAGTTTACATCCATAAAGTGTATTGTTTCCTTTAAATTGAAATGGTAATCTACCAGGTTTAGTTCTATTAATACCTATATAAATTGGATTAATATTATCACCCATAGTAGATCTCCACATAGCAGGTAAATTAGGACCTATCTTAACACCACCCCATACTTCATTAATCCATATCCAGTCAATATGTTCTCCTGCTAATAAATTTTCTTTAGTTTTTTGTTTAAATATTGATGTATCATAAATAGCCTTTTTAGTTATCTTAAATGTTTCATCAATAATTTCTTGTGTAACTTCACCATCATCTTCAATCTTAGTTAAGTGTCCAACTTTTCTTTGAGTCTTCCAATAAATTGTAGCAACTCTAAGTAAGTTTCCTTCACCCCATGATGATACATCTTCATTCTCATCAAGTATCTCACTAAGTATATCTCCACCATTAGCAGGATCATTCCAGTAATTAGATGTAAATTGTCTATAAGCTAAACCTGGTGCATTAGTATTCCATTCATGTGATCTTTGAGGATCATAATAAGCACCATCATTTTGATAACCATTTACTTGATATTGTGCAGATCTAGCAGGATAGATTCTTTGTAATGACTTTAGTTGTTTTTCATCCATCAAATAACCATATCTATCTATTGCATCTGATACAGTCATTAAATCTATTTTACCAGCATAATTAGAATCAGCAATATATCTTTGATCTGGAGACTTTTGATAAAATGTTAGTACAGGATTCCAGAGTTCTATATCATAGTCATCTTCTAGCATACGGAAATGCCAGAATTCTCTGTCCGCAATAAGCATATCTCTAAAGGCTCTTTCTTCAAGTTCTTGCATTTTGAATCTTTCATCATCTACTGCAAGTTGGTGAGATGCCCACTCTTCTACCATACTTCTATATGACTTACTAAAAAAGTCTTCTATTTCTGGTAATGATTTTATTGCTTCTGGTGATAATTGTTGTTGAGCTTCTTCAGATGCAGGGTCCATACCCATCTCTACCATTCTACGTACTAAGTTTGCTTCAGCATCTGATAACAGTGCTTCTTCTATTTGCATTCTTTTCTGCTCTAACATCTCATTATAAGATGCATCATCTACTGCTCTAAATTGTACTTTAGAATATCTTTTAGCAAATTCCCCCGTAAGTACATTTATTACATTTGGAACTATTGGATAAAACTTTAACTCTAACGCAGAATCATTTTCTCTTGTTAAAGTATCCATTAAATCTTTATATTCATTGTCAGGTTCAACAATGTAATCTGATTTATCTATAATACCTTTTGCAAGTTTATAGTTCTTTAATAATCTTCTTGAATTGATACGTAAGAATTCTATTCCTTGTAGCTCTAGCCAATCTAAATTCCATGCTGCCCAATCATCATCTTTTTTCTTATATGGTAAAAATTGTACTGGCTGTGTTAAACTAGAAAATGTAGGCCCGCTTTCAGCTTTGGCACCATTCTTAAGTTGCATTGCATTTAATACTCTCATTTATCTATAATTTTTAAAGCCAGATCTTTTAATTCTAGTACTATTATCTCTTCTATTACGTCCAAGATTCTTAAACGGACTATACTTTAATTTACTTATTTTTTCTGAATTTACCAAGGAATTATCCTCTGATTCACGTCTTTTAGTATATCCTCTGTTAGACTGTTGAATTTTGACAAATGCAATTAATGCACCAAATGCAACTAATCTATCCACGTTAAGTCCAGGATAATAAGCCTGCATTTCTTTTAAAAGCATAGGATCTGGTATTCTTTCTACACCAAAAGTTTGAGACATTACATTACCTTCTTCATCTGTTTCTTCATCAATAACTTCTCTTAAAAATTCAATAGCATATGATATTAAATGACTTTTAAACAAAGTCCCTGTATTCTTCCAACCGTATTCCTGATATACTGTTTTGTTAGATCCTAAATCTTTTAAAAATAATATCTGTTGCTTTGGAACTAAATATCTTTGTTTCTTTCTAGCAATCATATGTTGGATAAATAAACTTATATTGTTTTCTACAATAGTCCATGCATTATACCATTCTATAAGCATCTCAAGTCTTTCATGTGTTTTGTTTATATCATCAAACCTACCACACCATGCTGCTACAATCTTATCCTTTTCTATAAATTGTTCTACATCTCCACTAGCTAATTGTCTAGTTACCTCAATTGCATTCTTATATATAAAAATACTACATAATGAATCTGATGTAGTTGTCTTACCTTCTGATACAGGGTCAATAGAAGCATAATAAGCACCAAAGTCTGGTCTTTTCTTAGCTGGTCTTTCCCATACTACAATTGATCCCGTCTTATCTGTTTGTTTTTTATTTACTGGAAATTGTGAAATAGGTAACTTACTTGTTCTTGATGCAATAATTCCTGTCTCATCTCTATCAAGTTTAATTAACTCATATGAGTATTCTTTTTCTTCAATCCTTTTTAATTGCTTACTAACTACACCTTGTGGAAAAACAGATTCTTTTCTATATGCAAATGCTTCAGCAATGTTTAATGGTTTCTGAGATATTCTTAATTGAAATTGTTCACCACTTAATTCATTCTTCCATCTTTCTCTTTCTATTCTAATTGCTTGTATAGCTTCTTCTATTTGAGAATTACCATAATCATCAATGTATGGTGGCATTGACCATTGCTCTGGTATGAATAGACCTGCCATTGCTATAGTGCCATCAGCGTCCATTAAATTAGTTTCTACAGCATATATATCATTTGCACCAGGATTGAGAATCATATCCTTTAATGGTCCACATTGTTCTAAATCACCCACAGATCCTGCAGCAATAAATTGCCCAGTTGTCATCATACCGGAAGACATTGCTGGACGTAAGTACTCATAAGTCTGCATCATGTTTTTAGCAATACCTGCTTCCTCATGAAAAAAGTAAGTACATGGTCCACCAACTCCAGTTGTTGCATTCTTCTCAAAAGATGCACCTTGAATTTTAGATTTTAAACCTCTTGAAGTTTTTCTGTTATTTACTTTAACTTCAATCTGTTGTTGCCATAAAAGAACTTTCTCTGGATTACTAGGTCTATACCATGCAGTATGTTCATTTAAAAATGTCTTATACTCTTCTAAAAACTTCCATGAACCTTTATCATTAATGTAATCTTTAAGTGAAGCACCTACTTTACATATTGATCCTTCTTCAAACCAATACTGATTGATAATCTTACCCATATGAAAATATGAAGAAGCAATCTGTCTTTTCTTTAAAATAGCTACGTGTTGATTATTTAATTCAGCAATAATCTCATAGAGTGCCATATGATATTGTGCATCTCTTACTTTAGCAAATCCGTAGTGCTTTTCTTCTTTATCAAATATAGGTAAGAAGTTGAGCCACATGTAGTAATCTCTGGTTAAATACCATTCAGCGTCTCCATCTTTAAATATTACACCACTCCTACACTTATTCTTTTGATCTTCCCAATATGCTGTAAAGTCTTTTGATCTAAAGGGAGCACTACAATACACACCTTCTTTATTGAATATGCGTGCTTGCTCATTAAATTTAAAAGACATTTCAGTAAATTCATACTCTCCTGGCTCTTTAAAAATAAGCTCTAGATACTCTCTAAATTCTAAGTCTGTTTTAAACTCTCTAGTACCCCATTCTCCATCATATATAGGAATGATTCTACTCATCTCTTATGATAGCATATACATCTCCAAACTGTAATAATAAATGCTGCTCACCATTGTGTGTCATTGGTGTAGGCATTGCATGATCTGCATAATGTACCACATCTCCTATTTGTATTTCTTTAACTTCATCTCCTTTACCAACTACTTCACCTTGAAAGGTTTTTTTCTGTGCCATTTCTGGTAAATATAATCCTGATGCAGTTTTAGTTTCAGGTTTAATTTCCTTTATTAATAACTTCATTCCTACTGGCACTACTACTTTTTTCTTCATTTTATTTGGTTTTAATTATTTACATTTGATCATATGCAAGCCCTGCTCCTCCACGTACAGAACTTTCTTGTTCATTCCTCATATCAGTAAAAGCACCCTTATATGATTGTCTTATCTGCTCAAATTTAGCAGCTGCATTAATCATTGAGTTCATATTACCATCTCTTCCATGCTCTATAGCTGTAACTTCCATATACTTAGCTAATCTATCTAACATAGATTTAATACCTACATATGCTCTATATGTGGGAGTTTCATATAACTTCTTACACATATCCATACCATATCTAATTTTTGAATCTTCTGGTGATTCTTCAAGTCCTATTTCTTCTATAATAATATCTTCTTTTTCATGCTCAGGCAAATTAAAAAAAGGATTCATATCAGGATTAGGGCAAGTCATATAAAACAAATATTGATACACTTGCATGTGTGTATCAGGATATTCATCCATAATGCTTTTCAAAAATGGTAATGCATAACAATGCTCTGTTACCACTAGTTTGCTGTTTTGTATATCAAATAATTTTACTAACATCATTCATTACATAAGTCACCACAATCAATTGCAGTCATGAAACCTTTGATCTCTTGATAGCTTTCTTTAAGTAAAAAAACATTAGGACCAACATAAGATACTTGTGTTAAATTTTGATTTGGAACTTTACCTACAGCTAAAATTTTTGCTTTATCTATGTATAAAGGTTCTGTATCCCTATAGGATATTTCAGGTACCAAAGTAACTGGATTTGTAACTTGTTTGGGTATTACTTGTGTAACCTCAACATATCTGGGTATTAAAAAAGGTATTTTTGCCATAGTTTATTGTTTTAAGTTATCTTTTAACCACATCACTAATGAGTTCACTTCATCTTTTAAATATGGTAATTCATATATTTTTATATCTTCTAATACTGGTTCTCCATTAATATGTTCATTAATTGGATAACCATTTTTATCTTCTCCAACTTGTTTAAATTTAACATGTTGAATAGTAAGTTTTCCTATCTTTAATTTAGGATTGTGCTTTTTAATAATATACGCATAAATACTGAGCTGTAGGTTATAATGATTCAAATTACAGTCATCTAAATGATTAACAGGTCTAAACATTTTATTTGTTATACCCTCCCAATTAGTAAAACCTTTACTCTTAATTTCTTTATTTGTCTTATAATCATTAATATTTATATAACCATTTACTACTTCTACAACATCTGCTTGGCCACATATACCTAATGATTTTAAATACACTAAGTGTTCTGGATATACTCCTTCAGATAGTTTCTGATTGGGTGCTAATTTAATACCACTATCATTTACTATTGGTTTAACAATAGGTACTTCAACACCATGCCGTGATATGGTTTTAAAGTCTAACATATCTGCTTCTCTTTGATTATGATAAAAGTTTCCTAAGTCTATTGCTCTTTTTGTCTCACCATCCCATGCAGCAATTATTTCTTTAGGTGTCATACCATACCATTTGGACCTTTTGTTTTTAGAAGATTTGATAGCTTGTCCGTCTCTATCAAACTTTGGTTTAAACTTACCTATAAATGAGGTAACACTAAGCCATGTGATCTTGTCATCATCAATGCTCTCATATAGGTGTCCTTCTTCTTTAAATGTAATAGCCATTAATCTGTTATATTAGTTGTCCACATGTTACCAAAAGGTGGCATACTCACAACTTCTTCTTGTGGTACTTGTAGATTATAAATTATTGTTTGTGCAGGCTCAAGCAATGTTATTGCTTCTTCTGCACTTATTTGTTCTTCTGCTAGTAGCTCTCCTACTATTTGTGCTTTAGTCAGTGGTTTTTCCATTTTCTATTTGATTATTAATTATTTCTTCTTGTTCTTCTGTTACTACAGCATCCCAAAATCCTTTAGGACATTCACTAGATAATGATCTTACTTTAAATGCTAAACTACATCCACAATCTGCACAGCATGGTTGTGTACCTGGTGCTAAACAATCATCACCTTTAGCATCAAATAAAGAACATTTAATACAAATCTGAAATCTATCTGTGGCAACAGCTTCAACATGTTCTTTCTTAAATAGAGTATTAGATATTCCTTCTGCAATTTTATCTGCATTCTTAAACACATCTAAATATTTTTTCCAACTATTTGCCATTCTTAAATTTCTTTTTGTTAATTATATCTGCTTCCATTTGCTTTAGTGCTTTCTCCATTTGTTCTATATTCTTTTGAATATCTTCACTTTTTGCAAATCCTACATAAGTCCTTTTGGTTAAATTACCTAAGATACTTTTATTTTTCTTTATAGCCTTTTCTAATTTACCTTTTCTTAAATAAAATGTACCTAATCCTTCTACTAGTAATCTAGGAAAAACTAGGTTAGATAAATTGCTTCTAAGTTTTGCATAATAAAAACTTATAATATCATCTACAACTTGTTGATGAACACCCACCTCATCAGCAAGGCCTTTCTTAAACTCTTTATGACTCTTTGGGTTCACTTCCTAATACTTTATAATCCAATAACACTAAACCATCTTTTTGGACATTGATCTCATCATTAAGAATAATAGTCTTTTTATTTTTTCCTTGCTTAGCAAGTAATTCTTTCTTTTCTGCTTTAGTAATAGCATTCCTAGCAGATTGAGGACTTTTAAAAATCCCTTTCTCAACTAAGCTTTCACAAAACTTAGTTAGTTCAATTCTACCAACTTTAGCTAATTCCATTAAAAATTTTAAATCAGAATTACTTATAAGTATATCTTTGAAAAAACAATAGGTCATTATCTGATACTTCATTGTAGTGTCCAAAGAAGTCTGAAGTTTTAATTCTACTTTTTGTACTATTGCCATATCATAAACTCATTATCATATCAACAAAATCAGGATGTGGATAACAATCACTCTTATCTTTCCTAACATTGGTATGTGTTAATAACCCTTTTATTTTTCCTTGATATGCATCCATCTGAAAGTCAAATCCTTTAGTAGGTCCATGCTTCTTTATGAATTGTTTAAGTCCCAGTCTAATATCTATTTCATCTCTCTCACCAATCCATTTAATCCACTTTTCAGTTTCTTTAATTTGTTTTTCAGTATATGCATGCCAGAATAACTTACCTTTAAAAGCTTGATCAAGCCCTATAACCTGTTCTTTTTGACATTTGGAGTTGACATATGTTTTATAAATGTTCTTATCTGAGTCATGCTCTAAATAAGCCATATTACATATTTCTAAACCTACAGAATGACGGTTCATCCAACCAGATCCAGTTTTACCTAGATGCCAACCTTGATTACCTTCAGGAAAAGCTTGAACCATAACTCCGTCATGCTCATCATCTCCATTTCTATGATTAATACCACCTAATACAAATTCAGTAGCTATTCTACCTCTGGTATCTCTACCCCAGTGGTCAATACATCTATAAGGATCAGAACCACCAGCAGTATGATGCAGAAAAATATATTCATTTTTAAAATTACCTTTGATGTATTCTCCATCAGGTAAATAGTGTCTATGAATTATTTGATTATATGGAGTTCTAAAATATTGTTTATTAACATCAGTATCTTCTGTAATACCTTGATCAATATCTAAGTTCTCTACATTTAATAAAATAACCCAATCATCACTTCCTACTATACCTGTAACAGGTAAGTTGTTGCTCAATTGAAATCTTTCAACATGTTTTTCAGTAACAGGTCCAAAGTGTCCATCTGCAAGTATACCCAATTTATTTTGCAGTGTTATTACATCAGATCCTTTATCACCTCTTTTAAGTTGTCTCATTTCTACTCTTTATTGACTGCATTAGCCATTGCTTCTTGAAATGCTTTGCCTTCTTCAGAGTTTGGGTCTACTCCTCCTTCTTTCTGTGCAGCATACTGTTGAGCCATAAACATTTGTGCTTGCATACGCTCAGCTCTTGCTTTTTCAATAGCAGCTAATAACATCTCATAGTCAGCTTGTATTTCAAGATGAGGAATGTTATCCTTGTAAAATTCAGTGATTTCTTCTCTACGCTTAGACATTTCCTCTTTACTCATTTGAGGATCAGTCTCATTTAACGGGGTTGTTGATTTTTTAGACATCTTCTAATATTTTAAATTAATATTAGCAAAGATATATAAAAATAGTTTAAATAAAAAAAGTTTATTGGATTATTTCCAAAGTTTGATTACGGACAAATATATCTATTACGCTTTTGAGTTCAGAATAACTACGGAATTTTAAAGATTGACATGGTGTAGTTACATACCAAGATCCATCTCTTTCTGCTTCTTCATTATCTCCAGAAAGAAATACTAATTGACCAAAAGATCTTTCATAGTAAAAGAAATCAGTAGAGGTATTATCTTCATCATCTATAGATACCTTCTTAAATCCTAATTTTAATAACTCATTCTGCTTCATAATCATTTATTTTTACAGTCTTTCTTGTGCGTAAACATTCCACCACATTTGCATTTAATATAATATATGGCTGGTCCAACTATTGGTGCTGATGCTGCAAACGTCCAAATGTTTGGATGCCAATGTTCCCCACAGAATCCAAAAAAATGTTTTAATACTTCTACCATTTTACTTTATTTGCCCAATATGCAGCAGACATTTTGCCTTTTGCAATGTTTTTACCATGTCTAGCTTTAAATGATGCACGTTTCTTTTTCATTTTTGATGATTCACCTGCTTTAGGTTTACCAGCTGTCTTTGCACCTTGTTCTCCAAATCTAATAGTTTTAACTTTATCTCCTACTTTAGCTACAACAACGTGTGACTTTTTAGGATGACCAGGAGTTCTCTTAGGTTTATTATACCCAGAAACTCCAGCTCTTGTTAATCTACTATCTTTTTTCTTTGCCATGACTATTGTTTGATCATCACGATTCCTGCAGCATTTAATGGTGCATTACCTGTACCATCTGTTTGCCATATACTTCCAGCTGCTAGTCCTGCGGCACCAGCTGCAGCATCATCTTTATATGCTGGTACACCAAATCCAGATATAGCATTTAACTTCTGATCAGTAAATGCTTTTAACTGAGTTAGTGTTACTAATTCTGTTTGTAACTTTGGCTGAGGTTTTAATCTCTCCTGTGGGTTAGGATACCTAGCTACTGTGATATAGTTATCTCCTTTTGGAGTAACTGTACCTTTTTGTCTTAACATGCCCATCATGTCTTGTAATATTGTACTCATTTTTTTATTTTTAGATTAACGTTTTTTTCCTTTATGCAATCCATGCTTAGCATGTTGCTTGCCTTTTTTTGTAGCAGCACGCTTTTTGGCATTTGCTGCAGCTAGTTTCTTTTTACCTTTTTTTGTACTTTTTAGTTTACTAATAGTCTTAGCAGGTGCATATACCTCACCAGTTTCAGAACTTTTCTTTCCACTAGCAGTTCTCCATTTTTGCTTAGTCCATCTAGTAAGACTTTTTTGTTGTTTAGTCTTTGCCATTATCTTGCATTAGTAAAAGTATGTAATGAAAATAATATCAATCCTGAAAGAAGTATACCCATAATAGCATGATCAGTTTGAGTGACCTTTGCTTCTTTACAGCATTCTTTTCTTTCCCATGACGGTTTAGTTGGTCCACAACTTAGCATAGTCATTAAAAATAATATTGTTAAGATCTTTTTTCTCATTACTTCTTGCTTTTATATCCACCACCGTTAGCTTTATAACGTTTAGCTAGCATTTGAGCCTTACGTGCAGACCATTGTCCTGGTGCTCCACCTTTGCTTCCAGCTTTGATTGAATTAAATAATCTTTTACGCATTCCCGGTTTAGTATAGTTTCCACTACTATTTACGGTACTTTTTTTCTTTTTTTTAACGGCCATACTTTTCAATTAACATTTCATTTAACACTGCACATTTTTCATATTCTTCTGTATCTATGTAATATGCTATCATATTTTCTAACTCTTCTTTTTTTGGTCCATGTTTTGGATCATAAGGCATTATTAATTCCACGCCTTTATCAAACTGGGATTGCATCATCATATCAAAAGTAGTCTGACCGGACAATACTCTCCAAGCATTGCTATATGCTCTTTCTAATAATACTGCATCTAGATGCATTTGCTCTATCTCACTCAAGCCACCATGCTCCTCATTTGAATCATCATCCCAATTTCCCATGTCTCAATATTTAGTTAGTAACTCTTTTATAAGAACAATATAGTCATTTTTTAGATTTTATAAAAGTGTTCACTCAACTAATGTTGTCCCACCGGATATAAAAAAATTTTTTCCCCCACCAAAAAGTTGTGTGTTTTGCGTGGACAGAAGGTACTATGGTTCTGCTCCCCAGCTAATTTTTGTGGCAGGGATACCCCCGTAAGTAATCCACAAATTAATAATTTAATATTTATAATTATGAGTGTATTCTTTAGAAAATTAAGAATCAATGAGAACACAGGCACAGCTACAATCATTGTAACAGACAAGCCTATCTCATCAACAAAGAGAGAGATTGCAGGAATGCAAACTGCTCTGAGAACAAGTAGTAATGTAACCTTTGGAGTTCTAAGTCTAATAGACCCTGAAACAAACAAGGTAATGGGTGCAAAGCATCCAACTATTAAAGCATTGCAAAACAAACTGAACCAAGGTGATGAAATGCCAGGCTTTCAGTTGTCAGACAATCCAGTAATAGACTTAAACACAGGTGAAGAAACCAACCTAAGATGGGTTGAGGCATCAGCATAAGTTTAAGAACAAAGCAACCAGATGTAAAAGTCTGGTTGTTTTTTTTAGTTTAGACACATTAGCAGCATAGTTACTGCTATCTGCTCTACTATTTTACTGTAATCTGCTCCCTAGCTATCTTTTGTAGCAAATAACTAATTAAATTGGTTATTTATATTCAAATGTGTGTGTCATTGTGAATAGGTGGTCTTATACCCACAAATTACCACCTTTTACCACTCAAGAATAATTATTGCTACTATAAGTATAAATATAGCTAACGTGACTACAAGTGTAGCTATTACACTCAACAATGCAATAAGGGTATTATGTCTCTCTTCCTCTATAGGATAATAGACATAGTACCCGGAATATCCTCAATAAGAATAAATATATAAAAAGCAAAAATTATGAAACAATTACTATTAGGTATAGGCCTTATCCTATCATTGTCTTCTTGTGTCAAAGAAGAGTTAGAACCAGTTTGTCCTTATGGCTCAATGAATATAACATCTGCAGCATGTGTGAATGATATGTATGTTTACCAATATGAGGCAACTATCACTGATGAAAATATAACGTGGCCAACTAACAACTGTTTGCCTGCGTTACCAACATCTAATGACTATCTCTATGTATATGAGGTAGCGGTATATTATGTACCAAATCCAAATGGTAGCATTGATATGATCTATGTTGATGATGATCCTTTTTGGTTATTCACTAACAGAGAAACATTTGGAGAACAATATTTCTCCTTTGATACCAATGATCTACTCGTAAAACAATAATCTAATCACTAATCTAATTAAAACTATTATGAAAACAAATTATGGAAAAATCCTAGTTAAAGCAATCTTCGTACTTATATTACCAATCCTATCTACAATTAGTGTTGTTTATTGTCTAAGGGAATATGGTGACTCTCAAATAGAGAGTTACTTCCCTTGGATTTTAGCAATCTGTGTAGTAATATTAACTTATGTCAATGCAATATTCTATCTTGCTCTTATGAGTAGGACTAAGATATTACCAACCATAACAGGGCAATTTATGCCTATTGTTGGGTTAGGTATTGCATTTGACCAAGACTCCAGTTATGATGGAGGATATAAGTGGATCGTTATATTGCCATTTTACTCAATAGAGTTTAAAAGAAAAGCAGTAGATTCACTTTAAAAGTCTCACAGGTGAGGTACTAACAACACCAGTATTATAATATAATATAATGCTAGTGTAGTTAGGCCTTGTCATAACTATACTAAAGATGGGTTTGTTTTCATAATAACTTGTTTGCCTGTCTCTAGTATAGTTTTTAAAACCGTAACAATGTCAGAAACATATTCAATACATAAAGAAATTGTGCAAGATCTATTTAAAAATATACTTGCACCAGATAATTTTAAACATATAAACAATTACCATCACGTCAAAGATATACTCTTAAGAGAGCTTAGTGATAGTAATATAGAAATAATTACCACGTTGCTGCTCAAGAATAAAGAGTATAAAGCAGTACAAATAGGTGATTATGTAAAAGTAAAGCCACCAAAATATCATAAAGGTTCAGAGTATGAGGAAGATGTCTTAATAGACATGGGTCTTATGCGTGAAGAAGATACCAATACGGTGTATGGTGTAGTCACTGATGATGGATCATGGAGTAGTTCAGAGGAGTTTAATCCTTTTTACTCTTCTATAAAAATAGATCTGTTGTATCATGACAACCAGAAACAGTTAAAGACTCATGAAGTATCACTTAACCCAATGCAAATAAAAAAAGTATCAAAGGGTCATATCAAATACTTCAAGGATAAGTCACAATTATCACTAAAAATCACAGAAGATGCCTAAATTAAGAATAGATATAATTAAAGATGAGTATAATCTTTATAGAAAAAATGGCAAACCAACTGGTTTTGGTGAATATATGAATACAAAATATAACCTTAATGATGTCACACTTGTAAAAGAGTATGATAACAATATGGCTATGTTGAGAATACTAAAGGATTATGTCATGGAGAGAGAATAAAAGATTTGGAGTTGTAAAACACCAAGTCATGACAGATCCTGCTGTATCAGTATCAGCTAAAGCATTATATGCTTTATTATGTTGTTATGCAGATAAAGAGAGAGTTTGTTGGCCATCTATTAGTAGATTGGCAGATGAGCTTGACTCAGGTCAATCTAGTGTAAATAGATGGATTAAAGAGCTAAAACAACATAAATATATAAAAAGAGTAGGCAGAAAGTTAACTATAAAATAAGACGTTAGCTATATGTATGCTTTTTATTTTCAGAAATCATTAAAATACAATTAATAATCTTGACGCAGACCAAGTTATATTATTATCTTTGACACAATAAAGTAAAGATGATATTACAACTTCCAAACGGCAGAATTATTGAGTGTTCATTAGAGCAATACCTTTCATTAACTGATGAAGAGTATCAAGATCTTAATGGTTTGAGTTCTGTTTATACAAAGGAAGTGGGTGACCCGTTTTATAATAGGTTTGCTAAACACTCTGGTAAGGTAACTGAAGAAGCTATAGAACATATAGAAGAACATGAACCTGCACTAGATGAGTTTACAGCTTATGAAAAGCTAGATGACCCATATTTTCATTCAGATGACGTGTAGTCATCAATCACAATTATTTTATTAATCCATTAAATTTTTTAAAAATGCAAAATCAAGTAAACATCATTGCTGATGACATGGGAAATGTTATCCGCCAATCAAACACTAATTCAGAGTATGGCTATGTAAGGCTACAACAAAAAAGAGTAACCTTTGGAACAAATAGCAGCTTTGTAAGAAGTTCTAATTTATCAACGTTGATACACGGTAAACTAGAAGATTTACAAGAAATGAATTGGAAAGCAGGTCAATCACTTGCTGGTAAAATCCAAGTTAGAGAGCAATTAGAGCCATTCAGCACTAATGATCCTGACAGAGACTATAAATATGCAGGTGATACAGGTATCATATGCTGTGTAGATGGTCAACCAATTTATAGAAAGACATTCTTTACACCAGATGTAAATGCACAGGATGTCCTATTAACTCATACCAATGGTGCTGACATAAGAGAAGCTAATGGTTCTGCTAGCATGTTAGATGCTAATAGTGCTAAGCCAACATCAGCACAAGCTTTTGGAGTTAATGTTGAAGAGAAAGAAGAGGAAGAAGTTAGTAATGAAGTAGTAGAAGAAGAAAAAGAAGAAGTTCTAGAAGAAGCAGAAGCTGAAACATTTGAACTATAAGAATTTTCTAGAGAATGCGTAAGGTTACTCCATCAGAGGAGTATTAAATGAGGTCTATATGTGACAATGCCTTTCTCATTTTTTTATATAATACTAAATAATTACTAAACTTTAATAAACACACTATGCTATCTCATGAACAAATCCAAAAACTAAAACTTAATGAAGAACAACTAATCTTAAGCAGACGCATTGAGCGTTACCAATACTTGGGTATACTGGAAGAATACCAGTTACATCCACCATCACTTATCAACTCTTTTGAATACAGCAAACTTAATCCATATCAACATTTTTTGTTTAAACGTGTATTACATGGTTTAAATGTATATAAACCTGAAGAAGTTAAGAAACTTCATTGGGACAAAAGAAGACGCATTTCTAAAGTTTGGAAACGTGGGCAAAGAGAGATCAATGCTTGGAAACAAACACTTTGTAATAAGAAAATAAATGCGTATCTTAGGGACACTTTTAAGCACTCTCCATTAGCACAATATATTGCAAATATACCAGCTGAGGAGACCTTAGATGACTATCATAACACAATGACCTTTAGAGATTTAGGTATTACTTATGAAGATGTTGTCCTAAAGTTTATGTCATTAGGCTTATTGCCTAAAAATTACTTTACAATAAAACCAAATGAGTATCAAAAAAGTCTCAAGTAAGATGTCTAAAATAAATGCTGCCTATTCTAAAAAGCGTAGGCAGTATTTACAAGACAATCCAATCTGTCATGCTAAAATACACAAGTGTAGTTTACATGCCACAGATGTACATCATAAACATGGCCGTGGTGTATACCACTTAGAAACATCTACATGGTTACCAGTTTGTAGAAACTGTCACATGTGGATAGAAGAACATCCAGCTGAATCCTTTGAATTAGGATTCTCAGGCTCAAGATCATAATTTTATGGTCCCATAGCTCAACTGGATAGAGCAACAGCCTTCTAAGCTGTAGGTTCTAGGTTCAAATCCTAGTGGGATCACAGATGGCCGGATGATGGAATTGGTAGACATGACAGACTTAAAATCTGTTGGGCAGTATTGCCCGTGTGGGTTCAAGTCCCACTCCGGCTACCAGCACTCTTAGCTCAGTTGGTTAGAGCAACTCACTCATAATGAGTAGGTCACAGGTTCAAGTCCTGTAGGGTGCACCTTAATTAAACTAATTATGAAACAAAAAAATAACAACTGCATGAAAACAATAGTGTGGTTAATAATAATCTTAATAACTATAGCACTATGGTATCCAATACTAAACTATCTAGCTCAGCTGCTAGGGAAGTAGTACAATCTGACGCACTATCAATAGCAAAAAAATATAAAAGATGTGGATTAGGTATATCCATGGGTGTAGGCAAGACAAGAATTGCTATACAACACCTAATGGCCAACTATAATCCATTAATATCAGTACTGGTTGTTATACCTAAAAATTCAGTAAAACAATCATGGATAGATGAATTAATAAAAATGCAAGCAAGCATGTTATTAGATGTGATCACTTTCACAACTTATCTATCACTAAAAAAACATAACCATAATGATTATGATATTGTCTATCTAGATGAATGTCATTCACTCAAGTATTCTCATGAAGTATTCTTAGGTCCTTACGCAGGTAAGATCTTAGGCTTAACAGGTACACCACCAAAAAACAAGACATCAGAGAAAGGTATGCTTGTTCAGAAGTATTGTCCTATTAAGTATATATTTACCGTGGACAGTGCAACTGACTCTAAGATATTAAATGACTATAAAATAATTATTCATGAGCTAGAGCTCTCCAAGCTACCTTCTTTAAAAAAGAAGAACAAGAATGGAGGACACTGGTGGACATCAGAAGAAAAGGATTATAACTATGTAACGTCTAGATTAGCAGAAGCTCAGACTCAAAAGCAAATTCAGTTTGCAAGAATTATGAGGATGAGAGCTTTGATGGATTATACAAGTAAAGAGAGCTATGTAAAGAGTATATTAAAAAACATAGACAGTCAATGTATTGTCTTTGCTAATACTCAGAAGCAAGCAGACAGAATATGTAAGCATAGTTATCATTCTGGTAATCCTAAATCAGAAGAGAACTTAGAACTGTTCTCTGATGGTAGGATCAACCAGTTATCATGCGTGTTACAATTATCAGAAGGTGTTACAATTCCCAACTTAAAACAGGGTATTATAATGCATGCATATGGTAATGAAAAGAAGACAGCACAGAGAATTGGTAGATTATTAAGACTTAATCCTACTGAGACAGCAACTTGTCACATACTGTGTTACAAAGGGACGCAAGATGTTAAATGGGTTGAGGCTGCTACTAGTGGCTTTGATCAGAATAAAATTAAACGTTATAACCCTTTAAATAGATGAAAACATTATTAATAACTTCATTGCTTATGCTCTTGTTTTGGAGCCAAGCAAAATTAAATTCAAAAAGATGATAAAATTATTTAGAATGATGAACCTGTATGGTATCATTAGAGTACTTAAGAACCCAGAATACTATCACGCTAAGTGGGATGGTAAATCTACAAAAAGATATGAGTCATGGGTAAGATGAAAGAAATATTTATGGAAATGGTTGAACGTGAATACAACGGGGACCATGATGCATATATTCAAGACATGGCAAGGCAATCTTGTGAAGAGTTTGTACATATGGAAGATGAACACTGTGGTAACTGTGACACACCTGTTATAGTACGCAATGAAGACTCAGCTGTATGTGAGGCTTGTGGTATTGAGTATGTATATGTAGATGGACAAAAAAGATTTGCTTAATGGTTTGGGATTATGAATATGGAGAAAATCTAATTATAGAATTCCATTACAATTATGAACCAGGAGAACCAGAAGTATGGACTTTACCTAATGGTGACCCAGGTCATCCAGGATCAGGTCCTGAAGTAAATTTATATAAAGCTATGCTAGTTTTATCTGACATAAATGATGTTAGAATAAAAGTAGATATATGGCCTTTATTAGAACACTTATATGATATAGATACAGATGATGTTGAACAAGAAATAATAGACTATCATGAAGAATCATAATAAAGAAACCAGAATAGTTAACGGAAAAACCTATATATTTACCAATGGAAGATGGGTAATTGACTCATCCAAAGTTGAATTAGATCCACATGACCCAGATTATTGCTGGGATTGGGATTTACAAAATAGAAGGTGATGCATGTTTTAGTTGATGTAGTTAGTTTGTTAGACAAGGTAGAGACACATCCGGGTACTTCTCAAAGAAGTCTGGATGTGGCTATACTGTTAATTGAAAAATATATAAAAGATGAAGCATTGGATAAATGAGGGTAAAGAAATCCTCAAAAAATGGGACTACAGAAAATCACAAGGTAGATCTCCAAGACAAATAGAAAGCAATTATAGAATGGTAGAGATGACAATACTCTCTGCATTTGTAATTTTTATAATATGTATGATATGTAAAGCCATAGGACTTATATCATGAAAGATCAACTATTTGTACAAGCCACAATCAAGGAAGGTAAGTTACACTTCCCTATAAAAGCATTTGAAACTAAATATAATAAGTTTCTGAAAGAACTACCAGATGGTGTTCGTGTAGAATTATTTATAGGTGTACAAGATGGTAAGGGTAGTAACCCTCAACTAGCTAGAGTACATGCTATGATAAGAGAGATAGCCAATGAACTTGGTTATACATTTGAAGAAGTAAAATTACAAGTAAAAAGAAAATCAGGCTTATGTTTTATGAAGAACAATGTTGAACATTGTAAATCATTTGCTAAGTGTGATAAAGAAGAGCTTAACCTAGCTATACAAGCAGCAATAGAAATAGGAGACTTTGCAGGTATGCAATTGAGATAATTGTTATACTTTTCTTAGAATATCAATTTTTTTACCAAGCTGATTAACTTCATCTACAAACTCTTGTGTTATACCTTCACCATTTTGCATTTGGTTTAAAAAGTCTTTATGTAAATCTTCACGGACATCAACCTCTACTTCAGATGTTATTCCTTGATCATTAGCATGATATTTAAACAATTGAATTAAAGACATAAGCACATATATATCTGATTCCCATTCATCCATTTGGATGTCTGCTATTTTATAATCAGATTTTTCAGGATCAAAGAATATAATTTTATTGAACTTTTCAATAGCTTGAGGTATAGCTAATTGTTGTTCCTCAGAGCCTGCAAGCATCATTTTAGATACAACTCTTTGTAAGCCCTGAATATATGATGGATGTACTTCAAGATTTTTAATAATCTTGTTGTAATCATATTGCTCAATCTTTTGTTTCCTAACTTTTTCAGACATAATAAAATTTTTAATAAAGCAAAGATATGGAAAATATTGAAATAAACATAATAAAACTCAGAGAAACCCTTAATCAAAAACTAATAGAAAGTGGATGGCATAAGATGTTATCTCCTTATATAAATGGTCTAGACTTTGACGTAGTAGTTAACAAGTTAGTTCAACTAGTTAATTCAGGTAAAAGATTTACACCAAGATTTAAAGATATATTCACAGCATTTTATGAGTGTCCTTATGATGATGTTAAAGTTATTATAGTTGGACAAGATCCATACCCGCAGCTTGGAGTTGCAGATGGTATTGCATTTAGTTGTAGCAGAAAAGGTAAAGCAGAAAAATCCCTGCAATACATACTCAAACAAACTATGGGTGATTATACTGACACAGGTAGAGTTATATATACACCAGAAGAATGTGACTTAAGACGTTGGGCTAACCAGGGTGTGCTGTTACTTAATACAGCATTTACTGTAGAGATCAATAAGATAGGCTCACATTATCACATATGGAAACCATTTACTCAATACCTATTTGATAATATAAATAGGCATAAAAAAAAGACTATTGTTATTCTAATGGGAAAGAAAGCAGAAGAATGGCAAACTTTGTTACCAGACTGTATAATCCTTAAATGTCCTCACCCAGCATCAGCTGCATATAGAGGTGGAGAATGGGATTGTAAAGATGTATTTAACCAAGCAAATGAAGAGCTAAAAAAGCAAGGAAAAGATTGCATAAACTGGTAAATTTACTTATATTTATAACCTATAAAACCAAAATATAAATGTCTCAAAATCAACAAGTTAAACAGAGAAAAGAGATAGAAGCCTTTAAAAAAGCTTTTAGAAAAAAGCATGGTGTAACACTCTATGTTTTTACTCCCTCAGAAGAAAGATACAGGATACCTTTAGATGAGTATCATAAAGTTACTTTAGCAGTTATACATGAGAACAACCCAGAGTTCAAATACATAAAAAAGATTTCAGGTACAAGACTTAGAAAAAGAGATTATGTAAAGTGGATACAAACTATGTGTTATATAGCATGGCAAGATGGTCATACTAAAACAAGCATAGCTAGATCCATAGGAAAGAATCACGCAACAGTGATTAACTCATGTAGAATGATGGAAAATGCTTTCTTTGCAAAGGACAGAGAGATTATAGAAACATTTGATAAATTAATGTCAAAACTAATAGAATATGTGGGAACTGTTCCAGCAAATCTTGAAGAGAAAGATGACTCCAAACCAATGTCTGATCCTATTTGGGATCAAGCAAGGAATTTCATTACCCAAGATTAAAGCTGAAGATAAAGAAGATTTAGTAAAATTAGGCATGCTTGTAAAAGCAGATGGCCTTTATACAATGACACCAGAAGCAAAAGCTTTTTGTGTTAGGCTTGATAATTATTTTATAAAAGCCAAAAAGAAAACAGATATACAACTTATGGGTAAGAACTTCAATGATAAGATTCATACCTATAGGGAAATATTTCCTGCTAAAAAATTACCAAGCGGTAAGCCTGCAAGAAATAATATCAAAGCATTAGGTGAAAACTTTAGATGGTTCTTTGAAACATATGACTATAGTTGGGATGAGATAATCAAAGCAACTAAGATGTATGTCAATGAGTACAGAGATAAAGAATACCTGTATATGCAAACCAGTCAATACTTTATATCTAAACAAGATAAGCATAGAGTTAAACATTCAACTTTGGCAGATTATTGTGATATGATTATTGATGGAATAGAAACTGAAGAAGAACACTTTAAAGAAAACGTAGTATGAAAAAAACATCAGAAGCATGGGTTGGGCAATATGCAGCTTTCAATGAAGCTCTTAAATATATGTTTAAGAGATCAACTGGAGAGGAGAAATCTATATATACACCTTGGCCTAAGTTTAATGACGCTGCTACTGATGGTATAGAGTGGAATACATTAACTGTAATTGGTGGTAGACCTGGCTCAGGTAAAACACTTATTAAGGACCAAATTATAAGAGAATCATTTGCTTTAAATCCAAATGATAAGTTCAGAGTATTAGAGTTTCAGTTTGAGATGGTAGGTAGAACCTCAGCTATTAGAGAGTTTAGTTCTATAACTGGTAAAACCTATAAAGAATTATGTAGTGCCGGATCTACTTTAAGTACAGATACATTAAACACATGTCATCAGTATGCTAAAGAAAGAGTAAAGCATCCAGTAGATATAATTAGTACACCTATGACTGTAAACCAAATGCGTGAACAGATAGATGCTTATATGAATATACATAAAGGAGTAAATACAATGATAACACTTGACCACACTATGTTAGTTAAAAGAGCACCTTATCAGAATAGCACATTAGATATGTTATTTGAGTTGGGTGAGTTCTTTACACAGTGTAAGAGAGATTATCCATGTTTGTTTATTGCTTTATCACAACTTAATAGAAATATAGATAACCCAGATAGGGCTATAGATGGTAAGTATGGTAACTATATACTTGAGTCAGACATATTTGGCTCAGATGCAATGCTACAACATGCAGATATGTTAGTAGGTATCAACAGACCAGCTAAACAAAAGATTAGATTCTATGGGCCTGATAGATATATAATAGAAAATGATAGAACTTTAGTTCTTCACTTCTTAAAAGCTAGAAATGGTGATGCAAGAATGTCATTCTTTAGAGCAAAGTTTGAACAAATGCAGATAGAAGAAATGCCTACCCCAGGTCAACAAGAAAGGAGATGATAAATACAAAAAATATAAATAGAGAAATTATGGGATTAACACCAGCAGAACGTAAAAAAAAAGTTGCAAAACTTAGAGAGGAGCATGAAGATTACTTTCAGACAGAAGGTATTATTAATGCATTATATATTCCTAAGATGGCTTATAGACCATCTGGTAAGGATGACCTACATGTCAGTTTCTTTCCAAGTGAAATGGAGAAAGAAAAGGATATATACACAGAGTTTGTTAGTATAGATTATGACTCAGAAGATCCAAAGAGAACTTTGTATTTACATAAATACAATCCTCATTGGAAAGATGAGTATGAACTAATAACTAGTAACTCAGGGTTTCAAAGACACTTGATACCAGCTAGTGAACTTAAAGTAATTAATGATGTCACTAGCAGAGGAGGTGGATTAAACATTATAGACAATGAGCAAAGAGTAATAGACTTTGCTAATCCAAGTTTACCTAATCCTGATGACAAGATTGATAACCCGGTAGCAGAAGCGTTACATGAATTAAATGAAACACTCAAATCAATTAGAAATATTATGAATAAATTAAGTAATTAAACATGGCACAAAGCGTATTAGTAATTGCTGATTCAGGTACAGGAAAGTCTACCTCAATTAGAACATTAGATCCCAAAGAGACTTTCATTATTAACATTGCAAATAAACCTTTACCTTTTAAAGGCTATAAGAGTAAGTATACTCAGATTAGTAAGGAAAACCCAAAAGGTAATTTAACATCAGCAGCATCAGCTCCTGGTATTATTAAGGCAATGAAGCATGTTAATGATAAGATGACAGACATCAAAACAATTGTTGTAGATGACTGGCAGTATATGAGTTCTTTTGAATACTTTGATAGAGCTAATGAGAAAGGTTATGATAAGTTTACTCAAATTGCAGCTAACTTAGCAATGGTTGCTAAGCTTCCTAAAGATTTGAGAGATGATCTAACTATAATCTTTTTGACTCACTCAGAAGATTCAACTGATATAAATGGAAATAGAAAAGTTAAAGCAAAGACTATTGGTAAAATGATTGACAATACTCTAACTTTAGAAGGTCTATTCTCTATTGTGCTCTTTGGAAGAGTAAATAAAAATGATGATGGTGAACTTGAATATGGTTTTGAAACTCAAAACAATGGAGAGAACACATGTAAATCACCAATGGGTATGTTTGAGGAATCATTTATTCCAAATGACTTACAATTAGTAAAGAATTGTATTGAAGAATACAATAAGTAAAATTAATAATTAATAAAAAAAGTAAATTATGTTAAGTACTAAAGACATGTCTGCCGGATCAGGTGGAATTAAACCAGTAATTGGAACAGGTAATCACAAAGTTAAAATCAACTCTATTACCTTTGATCAAACACCATATGATGCAGATGCATATAATATTACACTACATATAGAAGGTGAGCCAGTAACAGGAGAGTTCAATGGCTTCTTAAAAGATATGAACAACCCTAATGGACCACGTTATGAAGGTCAAGTAGGCAGAGTTAGATTCTCACCGTATCCATTTAAGGATGCAACTTTAGCTAATGGTAATGAGATTAGTAGAGATACAGAAGTATTGAAAGCTATGGTATTTTTATCAGAGGTTGTAAATAAAAGAGATGAACTTGATGCTATTGAAGCAAATACTATTGAAGACTTTATGGTTAAGGCTGCAAAAGTATGTTCAGGTACTGATTATATTAATGCATGCTTAGGTGCACGTGAGTGGGAAAACAAAGAAGGTTATGTAAATAATGATTTGTTCTTACCTAAGAGAAGTAGAAACGGTGTACCGTTAGAAGCTTTAGAAACAGAAAATTCTAACTTACTTACCTTTGACAAGAATGACACTAATCACTTTAGACCTATGGTTAAGAAGGAAGTTGCTACAACAACTAGCTTTGAGCCAGCAGGATCAACAGGTGATGACTTTGATTTGTAGTTAGTAATTTAAAAAGAGTGGGCTCAGTGTAATGCTGGGCCCATATCTTTTTATTATTTTTGTTATATGTTTAATACTAAAAACTTTGTACTAGAAGGATCTGATATACCAAGTACATGGGTTTTTCAATACTATTTAGATCTACCAGAAAGACTTACAGGTCAAGACTTAAAGATTGTTTCTATCTTTAATAGTACTGAGAGAACACCAAGCTTTTGTATATATGTTGATAAGACAGTTATGCAATATAAGTTTAAGGATTTCTCAACTGGTAAGAGCGGCAATAAGGTTGATTTAGTTAAAGAATTATTTAGCTTAGATTTTCCTACTGCAATGCAGAGAATGGTAAGGGATTACAACAAGTACGTGAGTTCATCAGAATATATTGAACAGAAGTTTGAGCCTCAGTCTAAATGGGAAGTTGATTTCATTAAAGAAAGACAATGGACCGTGGAAGACAGAGATTATTGGTTATCCTTTAGGATTGGTAAAACAATGCTAGAGTCATATAATGTAAAACCTATAGATTATTATAACCTAATCAAAGAAGAGTCAAATGAAGTTAAAAAATTGAGAATTGGTAGTAAGCATATGTATGGATACTTTGATAAGAAGAATGAAGTATATAAAATATACCAACCTCATAGCAAGAAACATAAGTTTCATAAAGTTAAGCCTTATTTGCAGGGCTTTGATCAATTGAAGTTTGACCAACCTTATTTAATTATATGCTCATCTCTTAAAGATGCAATGTGTTTAAAAGGTATGGGTTATAACATAGAAGTATTAGCACCAGACAGTGAGAATACTATGATTAAACCACATGTTATAGAACACTTGAAGAGAAAGTATAAAAAAGTAATAACACTTTTTGATAATGATGAAGCAGGTAAAACTGCAGTAAATAAATATAATAACCTTTATAAACTGGATGGAATAATTTGTCCTATAGCTAAAGATGTATCTGATGCTATGAAGCAAATTGGATTTAAAGAGTTTCATAAAGCAATACAACCATTATTAAAACAAACCTTAAATAAATAGTTATGGTTAAAAGAAGATGGTTTATACCCGGTAATGTTCCAAGTAGTAAAAATGGAAGAAGGTGGACTGGTAAATATTTTATTGCTAGCAAGGCTGTAATGAATTACAGAAAAGCTACTAAAGATAGATACACAGAACTAACAGAAGAGTTTAAAGATGCAATAAAAGATCTAGAGCTTCCTGTTAGAATAAGTTTTGAATTTGTTAGAGGCAGCAGACATAAGTTTGATTATATTAATCCTGCACAAACTGTGCAAGATGATATGGTCAAGTATGGATGGATAGAAGATGACAATGCAGAATTTATAATACCTGCTTTCAAAGAATATAGTTATGATAAGAAGAATCCCGGTGTATGGATAGAACTAATATTAGATGAAGATAATATCAATTGAAGAATTTTTTAGAATAAAAGAAATGTTTAGTGGATCTGAAGAAGATAAAAGTTTGGCACTAGAATTATACAATACACAATATCAAGATAAACATATCTTAAATGAACTAATGCTAAAGGCGTTATTGTTTAAAGATAGAAAGTATTTTGCTGAAGCTGTCCAAATGAATCTTGTTACTAAAACTGGCAAAACCCTATATACATTCCTATCATTAGAACAAGCTAATGATATATACAAACAAATCTTAGATAAATTAATGGATGATTAATGTACAAGAACAGGTTGCAAGAACAACCAAAAGTTTAATTTTTACTGAGCCCTTTTACGGGCTCTTTTTAATTGGTATCAATAAGAAGTATAGCATACAACTGCCTACTGCAGGTGTAAGTAAACACAATATTGGTATACAATTGACTATAAATCCTGAGTTCTTTAATGAGCTTAGTGAGCCACACAGATTTGGATTAATAAAGCATGAGTTATTACATATTGCTTTTGGACATCTTATTGTGAGAGATCTCTATGCAGATAAAAAGTTATTTAATATAGCTGCAGACTTAGAGATAAACCAGTACATACTGGAAAGCAATTTGCCTGAAGGCGGATTGTTATTAAGTAGTTTTCCTGAATTAAATCTTCCTAAAAAAGCAGGTACAAAAGAATATTATGATCTTTTGCAACAGGCTAAAGAAGATGGCACATCTCCTTCATTAGATAGTCTTATGAATCAGATGGATGGTAACTCACCTTTTTGTCATGGTACATGGGAAGAGTTTGATGATTTACCTGAAGCAGATAAAAAACTAATGCAAAAGCAAATAGAGCATCAGTTAAAAGAATCTGCTGAGCAAACAGTTAAGAAGCAGGGTAATATACCAGGAGAATTAGCAGATCTTATACGTAGACTAATGCATATTGAACCACCAAAGTTTGATTGGAAAGGTTATCTAAGAAGATTTGTTGGTAACTCTAGTGTAGTATATACTAAGAAGCTAAGACGTAAGTACAATAAAAGGTACTCAGCTAATCCAGGACTCAAGATTAAATTTAAGAATCATATTCTTGTTGGTGTTGACACAAGTGGATCTGTAAATAATGAAGAGCTAACAGAATTCTTTAGTGAGCTTACACATATGCATAAGACAGGCCATAAGATTACAGTAGCACAATGTGATACCCGCTTGAACAGCGTGAAAGAGTTTAATCCTAAAGTGGATTGGGAAATACATGGTCGTGGTGGAACAAGCTTCCAACCAGTAGTAGATCATTTCAATGAAAAGAAAGGGCAATATACTGCCTTAATATATTTAACAGATGGTGAAGCATATTCTCCAGAGAACTGTCCTAATAATACCTTATGGGTACTTAGTAGTATCTCTGATATGAATGATGAATTACCAGGACAAGTAATCAAATTAAATTAATAAAAGAAAATGGCACAAGTAAATTTAAATGTAACGGAACTAAAAGGATTTGTAAATCACATAATCACTAACAACAGGTATCTGCAAGAAGAAGGTAAAAATTCTGTATCAGTAGAAGTTGTAGGTGAATCAGGTATTGGTAAGACTTCTACAATTGTAGAGCTTGCACAAGATAATAATCTGAAATTTGTTAAACTAAATCTAGCTCAGATAGAAGAGTTAGGTGACTTAGTTGGTTTCCCTGTACGTCAGTTTCAAATGTATAAGGAAAAGAAAGTAAACGTACCTAATAAAGATGTGAGTATGGTTACAGCAACTCAAAGAGCAGCTGGTGCAAGTCTTGCTAATCTTAACACAAGCATTACTAAAAAAGTTGGTATGTGGGTAGATGAATTAGCAGTACAAGAGTACTTAAAGAATGGTTACAAAATGACTGGTAAGAACAGAATGTCTTACTGTGCACCAGAATGGATTGCTGATGCAAAGTCAGGTGGTATACTATTATTAGATGACTGGAACCGTGCAGATACAAGATTTATTCAAGCAGTTATGGAATTGATTGATAGACAATCTTACATCTCATGGACATTACCAAAAGACTGGCACATAATTTTGACAGCAAACCCAGACAACGGAGATTATATGGTTAACAGTGTAGATAGTGCACAGAAGACTAGATATGTAACCGCTAACTTGAAGTTTGATGTTAATGTATGGGCACAATGGGCTGAGGGTGCAGGAATTGATACTAGATGTATTAACTTCCTGTTGCTCCATCCAGAGTTAGTAACTCAAGAAACAAATGCAAGATCTATAACAACGTTCTTCAATGCTATATCTAGCTTTGATAACTTTGAAGACAACCTATCTATGATCCAAATGATTGGGGAAGGTAGTGTTGGTGATGCATTTGCTTCTATGTTTACAACCTTTATCAATAACAAGCTTGATAAGCTAGTAACACCTAAAGATTTATTGACTCATGATAATGAGCAATATATTCTTAATGAGCTTAGATCTTGTGTTGGTAAAGATGATAATTACCGTGCAGATATTGCTGCAACGTTAGCAACTAGACTTGGTAACTTCTCTGTAGTATATTCTAAGGAAAATACTATTGGGCAAAAGCAAACAGATAGATTAATTGCATTATGTACAAAGGATTATTTTACTAATGATCTAAAGTATTTAATTGTAAGAACAATCTTCAACGGTAATAAAAAGAAGTTTAATAAAATGATGATGAATCCAGACATCATTAAAATGACAATGAAATAAAATGGCAACAAAATCAGTATATCAAGACTTTGATAATGATGCACTGAAATACTTTGGACTAGAAACTGACCCTTTATACGGGTTGGTTTCTAGCTCTATGGGTATTGATAAAGTATTAATCAGTCAAGATGAAACCACATATAACAAAATACACAGTATATTAACTGTCCCTACAGAAGACGGACAAACTTTTAGAACCAAAAAGAAAGCTTTCATATTACCAAAGTGTAATGTATCACAAGATAGAATGAAAGCAGCTCTTAAGGAGCATGGTATAACTGTTACTAATGACTATGAATTAGCAGATTTAATTATTGGTCATGATGATATAAGCACATATAAACTAAATAATGCTGAGAAGATCCCATCTACCATAATGATGAATAAATTGTGGAACTATGAGACAACTCTTGGAGATAGTGATGATACAGGTGTGCTTAAAGCTATAGGTGATTCAGGCGTAGAGTGTATAGTAACACCTCAGATCACAGATCGTGTAAGATATTATGATGTAGATATGAATGACAACCTATTAGATGTATGGATGCTAACAGGTATGGCAGTAAATCTTGCTCATATTATTGATACAACAGATGTAAGTGTTATTGATACTGAGACAGTATTACATGCATCAGCAACAAAATTAGTTTTAGATGAACAGCTTCTGTCTGATCTTAAAACTCAATTGAATTCTTACAATGATGATAAAGCTTTAGCTATAAAGATTGTTCCTAATATAGATTATACTAAGAACTATCATTTATTATGGCAGCTAGCACAAGACTGTAATAATCTTGAGTATGCTGACAATAGAGATAAGGATTTACAATACTGGCTTAAAGAATCTAACTTCACTACATTCTATAGAAAGTCTGCACAAGACATGATATTATGGTTAGAAGACCGTGACTTGTTATGTAAGACAACCTTTAGATATTTAGAGCCTATAGTTAGATCAGAAATCAGTATACAGAACAGAGATCTTTATACCTTTAGAGTAGCTGTTAAAAAAGAGTATCAACAATATTTAAAATAAAATTATGATTAAGTATTTCAAATTAAGTATAAAAATAGAAGACCAAACTACTGTAACAAATGCAGAGAGTATTGTTGGTGGTAATAAAACCACTAACAAACTACTTGCTAATGCATTTCAATTACAAGAATATGGTTTATATATAGGCCGTACTACAGGTTGGGAAATAGACAGCAAACTTATACGTTCTGTTTTACCTCCTATGCCAGAAGAAATAAATATACAAGATAAAAAGTTGTATAGATGGCCAAATCTAGATTTACCAAGACAAAAGGTAGATTTATTAAAGGATAAATTTAACTGTAAAGTTACCAGAATAGCAGATAGAGCTGATGTTGAAATTATTTCTATAAATGGTATGAGAAAATTAATGGAGACCCAATGGTATGCTTCATTAACATACTCACAGTTTTATAAATTCCTTGCCTATCTTAAAAAGGCTGACATGTTAACAGCAGATAGCTTAGGCCGTTGTAGAGATATGTTAGACGGTATACCTCAAGAGTCTAGAATACAGGTTGAGAGAAATTATTATCATTATGATAACTCTAATCCTATGGGTGATACATGTAGATTAATTCAGAAATTTCTTGATGATTGCAATGACAAAGGTGATGATGGAGGCAGACAAGTTGTAATTACAGGACAAGATAAAATTGATACATATCATAAGATAGTTAACACTACATCACAATTAGTATTTGATGTTGATGTTGCTAATATCATTGATGAAGACTTGGCTGTTATTGAAAATAGTGAGTTGGACAATATGATTGCTATGATTAGTAGTAGTGATAGAGATAATAGATCATTAGCTCTAGAACTATTATCAAATTGTAATGTAAATAAATCTTATGATGTTGTTAGTATCATTTATTACTGGTACTATGACTGGCTTAAGGATACCAATAATTGGAATACAGTTAATGTTAAAGCCCTGAGAAGTAAGATGAGTTTATTTCAACATGGTGGTTCAGATAACTCCATCTATGCTTATAATAATTATATAAAAAACTTGATTTCTGTTGATAAATTAACTAAGTTTGCTATAGATTACACAAGAGAAAAACTCTATAAAAACATTCTCTCTTCTAGCGTAGGTACAGATAATGATCAAGCTTATTTTAATGTGAATATAGAGGACCTCTACTTAAGAGAAGACCTAACTAATAACATTAACAATGAGTAAAAAAGATGATATACAAATGTTGATAGACACTATACTGTTTTATAAAACAAAAACACAGACACGTGATATGAAAAAACAGATACAGAAGCTACAACAAAAATTAGATAAACTGAATGATAAAAAACAATAAAGATAAAGAGGAGGAATTCTATGCAGACAAAGATTTCTGCTTTAGTTACTCCTCTTTAAATAAACTTTTATTTTCACCATCCTTGTTTTACAAGGACTATATACTGAAGGATCGTGAGATCAGAACAGACAAGCATTTAATTGAAGGGAAAGCTCTACATTGTTTAATGTTTGAGCCAGAACAATTTACTACCAAGTTTAATATTGTACCGGGTAAGTTACCTAGTGATAATATAAGAAAGGTATTAAAAGACATGTCTCTTCATACAGATGCTGAAACCTTAGACAGCTGTGAGGATTTTGTAATTTTAGATTCACTTAAGAATTTAAACCTATATCAATCTCTTAAAGCTGATGACTCAAGACTATCTAAGATAAGAACAGAAGAAGCTGAAACTTATTGGAAGTTCTTACAAAATCCTAGTGTTGATGTAATAGATCAGGATACAAATCAAAGAGTAACAGAAAGTATTAATTACTTAAAGAATAATGATGAGGTTATGTCATTATTTTCTGATGAGACTACTGACTTTGATCTTGATCCTATTGAGATACACTGTGAGAAATATCTTAAATCAGAACTTAAAGATGTAGATTTTGGTTTACATGGTTATGTAGATTATTTAAAGATAGATAATGATAAGAAAGTAGCTACCATCTGTGATTTAAAAACTACAGGTAAAACAGTTGCTGACTTTAGAGAAACTGTTGACTTCTATAATTATTGGTTACAAGCAGCTGTTTATATGAAGCTTGTATATGATTTCTTAGGAGATAAAGCAGATGAATATACCTTAGAGTTTAAGTTTATTGTAATAGATAAATACAACCAGGTATATGTGTTTAATGTAAGTAATGAAAGCATAAGTGCATGGACAAATGGTCTAGAAGGTGTAATAAACACTGCAAAATTTCATTATAATAGTAGAAACTACTCACTTCCTATGGACTTTTTGGTAAATAAAGTTACCTTATAGTATGGGTTTGGTGTATACTGACTATTTTCAAAAGAGTAAGGTTTTCCTATATCCTTTATTAGGGATAGGAAGAAAGGCTAAGTACGTCCCAATGCAAACTTATGTTTGCTGGGAGGGCGTATATGCTCCAGAAGATTGTAAGTTAATTCTAGAATATAAAACTAAGAACACAAAAAGTTTCAGGGAATTTGCAGCAAAGCATTTAGATAGGCATCCTATGTACTATGATTTTGTAGAACTTTCAGATACTAAAGTTGCATACATATTTGATTTATCTAATGGGTATAAGCCTGATCATAAAAGATTCATGAAAGGGAAATATTCTCAGTTAAGTTTAAATGCTAAAATACTAATAACAGATTTCTTTGGTGATACAGACAAAGCTGGAGAATATATCCATACTTTTCTTACACCTGATGAAAGCTTTGAAGAGTATGCTGAATTCTTTCAAGTAAGTAAAGAAGTACTAGAAGGAATTGGTGAGTTGTGCTCAACTCCTGATATAAAAAAGGAAACTTTAGTTGATAATAATGCATTATTATATCAATTATTAAAAAAAGATTCCATACATTTGACAAAATAAAATAAAAATTATGGCAAACCAAATAGGACAAAATATGATGTTAGTAAATTCTAGTTTTAGAAATGCTAAATCATTTACTTTAATTCCTGTGAGCAATGACTCACCATATGTAGAAGCTATGTTTGATCCAACATCAGGCATCTTAGCTGTCATCAGTAAAGTGATGAAACAATCTTATCACATGGTCCCTAAGTTAGATGATGAAGGGCAACCAATGAGATTAAAGAAACCTAATATGCAGACTGGTAAAACTGTTAAAGAAGAAAGAAGATTAGTTGACACTTTCTCTGAGTTTTATCTTAGTGATAGGTCTGACATAGAAACATTTATTCATATGTTTGCAATTAATGCAGATAACTTTAATGTTGAGGAATTCTTTGTTGATCTTAAGAAGACTGAACCTTCTAAAATTATATTACCTGGTCAGTAAGTCTAATCTAAAGGGGTGCCTAAGAGACATCCATTTAATATTAAATGTTTACTTGCTGATTTAAAAAGAAAAGCCTATTGATTTAGGCTTTTTTTGGCTCTAATAAAAAATATATGACAATAAAAGAAATGAGAGAAAAGCATATTAATATTGCTTTAAAAAGATTCAAGACAATAGAGGAGGCTGCTAAGGCCCTAGGTATCACAAGTAGAACTTTATATACATATTTAAAAAACAATAAGAAATGAGGCATTGGGTAATGGATTATGAGACCTTATCTAATTGTTTTGTAGGCGTGTTTGAACATTACAAAAGTCAAGAAGACAAAATTTTTGTTATACATGATTTACAAAATGATTTAGAGAAGCTTGTACAGTTCCTAGAAGATAACATACAAAACAAAGAGTGGCATATATCCTATAATGGATTAGCTTTTGATTCACAAGTCACTCACTATATATTAGATAATCACTTTATGTGGTCAGACCTAGGAGGCTGTGAAGTTGCAGAGATCATTTACCAGTATGCACAGAAAACTATTGAAGCATCAAACAATAAACAGTTTGCAGAGTATGCACCGTGGAAGATGCAGATAATGCAGATTGATTTATTTAAGTTACATCATTGGGATAATCCTGCTAAACGTTCTAGTCTCAAGTGGATTCAATATAGTATGGATTGGCAGAACATTCTTGATATGCCTATTCATCATGACACTAACATCAAAACTCAAGAAGAAATAGATACTATTATAGAATATTGTATCAATGATGTTAAGTCTACTAAAGAGATAATGAACAGATCTAAGTCACAGATTGGCCTAAGAAAAACTCTTACTAAAACATATGGAATAAATTTGTTTAGTGCATCTGAACCAAGAATAAGCAAAGAACTATTTGGTTATTACTTGATGCAGAAATTAAACATTCCTAAAAGAGATCTTAGAAGTATGAGAACTTATAGAGATATAATTAAGATAAAGGATATTATATTACCTTATGTATCTTTCACATCTCCAGAGTTTAAAATGCTGCTTGAAAGATTTAAATCACTTGAAGTTAATGCTGCTAATCTTAAGGGTAGTTTTAAATACAACCTTAGTTATAAGGGTGTAAAGACACACTTTGGTTTAGGTGGTGTACACGGTGCTGCTAGCAAAGGAGTTTATGAAAGCACAGATGATATGGTTATAATGTCATCAGATGTTACTAGTTTTTATCCTAATCTTGCTATAAAGAATCAGTGGTCTCCAGGTCACTTTCCAAAAGAAGAGTTCTGTAATCAATATGAATGGTTCTTTGATGAAAGAAAGAAGATACCAAAGAGTAATCCTATGAACTATGTTTATAAGATTATACTTAATAGTACCTTTGGCCTTAGTAATGATGAAAAGAGTTTCTTTTATGATCCAGAGTTATGTATGCGTATTACAATTAATGGTCAGCTAACGTTGATGATGTTGTATGAACAGATAATGGAAAGAATCCCCGGTGCTGTAGCACTATTACAGAATACAGATGGTGTAGAAACTATAATCCCTAGGGAGTATATGGATACTTATATGGAAATCTGCAAAGAGTGGGAAGAAAAGACTAATCTTAATTTAGAACATGATACATATCAAAAGCTTGTGCTAGCGGATGTCAATAATTATATTGGTGTTAATGAATTTATCAATGTAGACATCACAAAGTTTAGAGAAGTTAAGAAGAGTCAGCCTCATTACCTATTTAAGGTAGAGAATGATAAGTTTAGCTTTGCTCCTGTTAAATTAAAGGGACGTTTTGACTTTCATGATCTGCAGCTACATAAGAATAAATCCAAGTTAGTTATACCTAAAGCAATATATCAATACTTTGTTAATGATGTACTACCTGAAGACTATTTAGATCAGAATAAGAACATTCTTGATTACTGTATAGGTGGTAAATCTAAAGGTAATTGGAAGCAGGTTGCTAGAAGTATAGAGAGTGGTGAGCTGAGTGAAGTTGAGCTACAAAAAATTAATAGATATTATATCTCTAAAGAAGGAGTAAAGATCATTAAAGTAAATAAAAATGATAACAGAGAGATACAATTAGAATCTGGCCGCTGGTTGCAGACTGTATATAATAAAATGGAAGTTGAACCTAAATGGGAAAACTATAACATAAATAAAATATATTATATGAATGCAATTGAGTCAGAGATTAATTCTATACTTGCAGTATCATCTAACCAGTTAAAATTATTCTGATGCTTGTAGTAATATGGCCTAGTTAATATGATTAAAAAACAAAAGACAAAGACTTTAATTACCAAACCCAATAACAATAGTGCTAATTGCATAGCTCCCAATATAATCTACGGATGCTTTGGTGGCTGTGTAAACACCTATTGTTATATGGCTAGGTATAATGGTAAAAGAGTTTTTGTTAATCAAAACGTTGATGAAATATTTCAGTCTGTTGTTGAATGGGAGAAATCCTTTAATAAGGAACCAGATCAGCAGGACCCTATATATACTATGGTAGATGTTGCATGTAACTCAGATTTAGTTCTTATGCAAAAACATATGCCAGAACCTTTGATAGATTATCTTAAGAGATATGATGATCATCCACAGTTAAACAGTACTATGGCTACAAAGTATCCGGGCTTATTGAAGTTAGATGTAAATCACTTTAATAAACCACCAAGAGTCCGTGTAAGTCTTATGCCTCAGAAGTATTCTAGTATATTAGAACCCAAGATGCAGGCTATAGAGAGCCGTATACTAGATGTTAATAGGCTTAAGAAGTTAGGATGGGAAGTTCATCTTAACTATAGTCCTTTAGTATTCTATCCGGGTTGGAAAGAAGAGTATAATGATTTATTCTCTGAAGTAAATGCATATGCAGGCATAAATAAGTGTGAGGTAATAGCATTAACCAATCATAGGAATCAAATGGCTAAAGCTTCTCCAAAAGCACAAGAGCTAATGAGACGGTCCTATGAATTAAAGAACAAATCTGGTGTGATGAGGTATCCACTCATACATAAGACACGTTTATTAAGAGAGTTCAAGGAAATATACTCTATATATTTTCCGTTAAATACAATTAGATATATATTTTAATTTGCTGAGTCAAATTAATTTACTATCTTTACACTTTAAAAGTTTACAAATATGGGATATACAAAACCAAAAGAGACCACAAGGTCCTATTTAGAAAATGTACCCTTACCCAATCACGGTAAGAGTTATACAGTAGTATCACACAAGTCTGTGATAGACAATACATTACAGCTATTAGCTAGTAGTGGATTTACAATTCAAAAAGAAATATATAGAGCAAACATGAATGCCAATGTAGCACAAGGCATATATCATATCTACCCAAGTCAAACTAATGATGAACAAATCAAGAATGAGACAGAGTTAGGGATGATGTTTGCCTGGACAAACTCATATGACAAAAGCACAAGATTTCAATGTGCTATTGGTGCATATGTTATGGTATGTTACAACGGCATGGTAGCCGGGGACATGATGAATTTTAAAAGAAAGCATACAGGATCAGCTGACTATGATGTTAAAGTACATATGGCGGATCAAATTAAGAATGGTGAAAAGTATTATAAGCGTATCTTAGATGATAAAGAAATGCTTAGAAACACTGACTTATCATTATGCAGTCAAGCTGAGTTAATTGGAAGATTGTTTGTAGAAGAAGATATGCTTGACTCACAACAAATGACGTGTGTTAAGGCAGAACTTAATAAGCCTTCATATGATTACAGTGTAGATTCAAATAAGTCTGCGTGGGCCTTTTATAATCATGTTACGCATGCATTAAAGAAAGCACATCCTAGAGATTGGCTGCAGGACCAACAGAACTTCCATGATTTTATGATGGTAGAATGTGTCAATGCTAATTCATTAGATCCAAATTCTTTTGAATTAAACACTGATAATACTGAGTTAGGTATTTCTATGTCTGATACAGATTTTGCAATTGAAATTGATGAAGATGTAACACATGCTAGATTAGTACAAGATGTTTACATGGGCAGATGACAAATATAATTTTATATTTTGTAGTAGCCGTTTTATGTTTCTATCTTTGTAGTAAAGCAGATATAGGTAAATAACTGGGAGAATAAACCAACCGGTGTCAGAGTTTTTGCATTCTTTGGCACTGGCTCCCTTCCTTTAATATGAAGAAGTTTATAACATTTACAATTGTATGGATTAGTCAACAACTAGCAATTCCTTTTTGGATAGTTGGACATATCCATTTATCAATACATAACTATCAGGACCTGTATGAAATACTAAGTAGTATAGGCCTGCATGTTATTGTAGGGATAGGATTTGTTATAGATTACAAACTAAATAAAAAAAATTATGAATTTCCTCCCTCTAAAAAAGAGTAACACATGAACAAAGAAGAAAGAAAAGCAAGACCCGTCTTTACTGGCGTTATAAAATACTTTCCAAAAGCACTTATGGAAATTGCTAGAGTATCTCTAGCCGGAAATAAACAACACCATCCAGATAAACCATTACACTGGGATCGTGAAAAGTCAACAGATGACTTTGATGCATTAGCTAGACATCTAATAGATGCTGGAACTATAGATGATGATGGAATTCGTCATACTGCAAAGGTGGCATGGCGTGCCCTTGCGTGTCTAGAAAAAGAACTAGAAGCTATGGAATCTAGTAAGACAAAACTTATAGAGGCCGTAGAACAGTACAATAGAAATCGTGATGTAAAAGATCAGATAACTTCTATTGAACAATTACCTATAGATATTATAAGTGGAACTGAATCAGCCTATATAAGAGATGAAAAAGTATAATATCTGGTATATACCTTGGGATAAACTAATGGGACCTGATCCTTCTTCACATATAAAATGGATGATTGTTATGGCTGATAACACATCACAAGCAAAAAGATATGGAAGGCAGGATGGTTTAGTAACAGAAATATCTTTATTGGGAATTCATCAAAGTGAAGACCTTAACTAATAGGGTCATACCAATTGTACTTAGCTGTTAGTTCTTTACCTTGTTCTATTTTATGTAGAGTAAAAAGTTTTCTAGTTATATCTGTCTCATCCCCTTTTATTTCACAATTAGGTCTATCACTGTGGTTGATGAATCCACCCAGTGGTGTCCTAATGTGATCATCTTCAAAGTCTGGATCGTAAACATGGGTAATACCAATTTCAATACCTGCAGGAATATCTTCTTTAGCAAAGATACCCGCACCATGTATGTCAGAAGGACCTATAGATAGATACTCTGGCAGAGGTCTATAAGTTTTTTTTGTCATTTATTACTTCCACAATATACACCCAACAACATCTTCTGCTACTATTGCAGTAGCATTTCCATTTGTTGCAGCAGCTGTAATATTAAAACCTAGACCAAGTTTAAACCTTAGTCCAATAGGTAACTCCATAGCTAGGGAACCTACTGCGGGTATTGTTAATGTTACTAAAGGTGTGTCAGCATCTACTGGAGCTGAAGCTTTGTCAAATATTCTTAGATAAGCAGGTGCTGAAGCTTTATTATGTAAATTAATTCCATAGACTGAGCCAGATCCTTGTTTTATAAAGCCTAGATTTGTAGTAGCAGTTGAAATAACTGCATGTGCTTCTAACCCACCAAAACCATATTGGTTTGGCATTGCCATATCTTTTGGATACTCTGCATTAATGCTAGATGATTCAAATGTATTATAATTTACTCCCATTTTTTTATTTTTAATTTATTAAATAATTGTTACTGTATCATTAAAGATGTCTACTTGTACTGCTGTACCATCACCGGCTCTAAAAGCTGTATTAGTTCCCGTACCACTTGTATTCCACGGTGCTCCGTTAAATATTTCAACTTGATTAGTACCTCCTGCGTTTTCTTTAAACATTCTGAATGAAGATGCATCACCGTGTGTTTGTGCTACCCAAGTATTAGCTGCACTAAGTGTTACACTATCACCTGCTGTATAGTTTTTACCTCCAGTATTAATTGCATTTATACTTTGAACATCATCAATTCCAGTACCAGTCATAGTAACTCTTACTTGTGCACCACTTCCAGTACCTCCGGCAATATTCCAGTTACAAGTTGCACTTCCTTGGTAGGTGACATAACTATTACCACCACTTATTAAGTTTATACCTGTAATTGCACCAGTACCATCAACAGAAGTTACAGTTGCTATAGCATCAGTAGTTGATGAAGCTTGTACCCATGCATCTCCTACTAACTTAAACGTCACTAATCCATCAGCAGTGTTAGCTGCAATGTTATTTAACAATGTTTGATTTAATCTAATAACACCTGTAGTTGAATAGTTAGATCCCGCTGCACCTTGTGTTGAACTTGGATTATATGCATGTGCATAATTCCATATAGTATTAGCTATACTTCTAGTAAAACCTCTGAAAGACATATCTATATCGTCTCCATGAAGAATACCAGGAGCACCATTTTGTCCTAAAGAGCTGTTATTACTTGATCTAGTCCATGAATCTCCATTTGGAAAATTAATGTAAGCTTGAGTTGGAATAACAGTATCAAGTGAATAACGGTTACTAAAGTAATGTATTCCCGTGTTAGGTGCATTACTTGTAGATGCTCTTTGAACTAAATAAGTTTCAACGGCACCTGCTGAATTTGTTATTGATGCAAATATTTTAAAAGCACCTTGATTACAAGCGTGACTTGCATTAACTCCTGTTGCAAGTGATATAGCACTAGTAGCTAAAGGTGCAAAGTTTTTATCTTCTGGTGCTATAGTATATACTAAATCACCCGTAAAGTTTGTACTAGGACTGAATGTAGCATTTAATGTAGCTGCATTAAATATGATTGTTTGTCCTACTTCACAATTATTATCATTTGGTATATTATCTGCAAAAGCATATACTAGGGCTACACCACCTTTATTTACAAAGTAAAGTTGGAATGTAGCACCTCCTGCTATACCTCCATATGTACCACCACTTGGTGACACATTTAATACAGAAGTATTATTTGCTACACCTGTTGAAGCAGCATTACTTGGTTCACTAGTCATATTAGTTAGCATTCTTCCTTGTGGTACAAAACCACCGGTATTTCCACCATTAGAGCCACTACCTAACCAAGCAGTTGCTGATGGTAAAGCAGGAGCCTGCCAAGTACCACCTGTTGCACCATTTGTACCTATATTATCATTAGTTGCATATGGTATACGTGAATTGGAAGAAGTTACAGTTGCAATACTATCTACTTGTAGTTCAAATTTATTTAATATATCAAGTGCTGCTGTTACATTAAATATATACTCTGTTTTACATGTTACATCAGTATCTTTTAATGTAAGTCTAAATGCTAAAATACCTGCTGGTACACTAGAAGAAGCAAATGTAAATCTCCACGGAGCAGGAGCTCCACCAATTTGATCTTTAACAAGTGTAAAGTTAGCTGGTAGTCCAGCATTCCATGTTGATTGTCCATCTGTAGAATACTCTGCTGTAAGTGTTACATCTGTATAGTTATTATCTGGATCACAGTAATGACCTTCATATAAGTATGTTCCACCAACAACACCAGTATATATAGGTGCTGTAGAAACAGGACCGCAAGGATTAGCATAAGTTCTAAAGCTTGGTACATCACATACAGAAGTTACATTATAAGTAACAGTTGCAATATTACTATCACAGAAAGTATCATTGGTTTTCCAAGTAAATGTACCTGTACCAAAGAAGTTAGCAGCTGGTGTAAATGAATACTGACCAGTTGCTGGATCTAAAGTTACTGTTCCATCACTAGCAGGTGGTGGTGTAACTATACTCCATGTAAGAGTACCTGTACCATCATCTGTAGATGGTAACTGAAGACCAGAAATTGCTGTGTCTTCTTGTGTAGTAAAGTTTGTGTCAGTTGAAACAGGACATATATTTAATGATTTAATTTCACAACATGCATCCCACCATATAATTTGGTTTCCTCCACTATCTATACGTAAAATGTAATGAAATTTTACAGCTGTTCCTTGTTGCCAAAAGCCACCGGAAGCTGTAGATGGAATATATGGACAACCGTTTACTTGATCTCCTGACCAAGTAGTTCTTACACGTGTTGCAGTTCCACCATTTACACCAGTAAATTTTAAAAAGTCTTCTGGTACATCTGGTCTTTCACATACAAATACAAAATAACCTTCATCACCAGTAACTATATTATTAGGTCTTATAGCTCTAAAAGCAGGAGGTGCACTGTTAACTTCCATGTAGCCATTATATTTAACTACATCCCAGTTAGCAACTCCACCAGCTACAGGGACATCATCCCATCCTAATTCAGGAACAATACTTAAAGCATCTCTCCATTTAACTACATTAGCTGAAGCAGGATCTCTTACAAGTACTTGAGTAAGAGTATCATCTTGTGCTACAGTATCTAAAAATATTTCTTTTGTTTGTGCTAACTGACCATCATTAGTAATCTTAGTAGCAGGAGTACTAGAATTTCCATCTTGAATAAGTAATGAACAACCTAATGTATTTGCGTCAGGAGTCCATAAAGGAATTCTATATACAGCACAAGTCTCACCTACAATTGCTGCAGGATTATCTTGCCATGCAAAAGTAGTACCATCAGATATTAAAATCTGATCTACTGTTCCAATAGCTAGTTCTTGTTTTAAATTGTTTACATTTCCTTGCCATAGACTTCCGTAAGTTAAAGCTTCTACAACATCATCATCTGACCATATTACTCTTCCGTCACCTAAACCTACAAGTACTTGAGATAGTTGACCTACATTTCCTTGTGAATCAATTATTGGTCCGTTGAGTGCAAGATTAGAGTTAATTGTTGTAGTTGTAGGAGGTACTGGAGCCATAGTTAAACTACCATGCTGTACGTTTACTAATGCAGTAAATGTAACTCCATCCATTGTGAAATTAGCATCATCTTCTAGTATACCACCCGGTCCTACTATTACTACACGGTTATCAGTTAAGGCTGTACTTGTGATAGTACCATCAACATAAAGATTACCTGCAATTGAGATTGTATCTCCTATAATGTTTTGAGTCATTATAGAATCCATCAAAGTATCCCATGAACATGTTCCTTCTGGGTCAGTATAAACAGGAACTTTTCCTTTCTTACCTGATCCAGGTTGAGTTCTTGTTAGATTTTCTGTAGCTTGACAAACTAAGTCTCCCCATTTTACTACAAAAGGTTCCATTGTAGGATTATAAGATGCACCAGTATTTAATTTACTGGTGTTGTAAAGCTTACCAAACTCAAAATGATCTCTCATTTTGTCTAGCTTAATCTTCTTTTTATTTCTTCTTAATAGGCCTAAGACCTCTTGTATATAAACACTCATTTTATATTTTTTTAGATTGTATTAATATTTGCATCATAAATAACTACATTAACTGGTGCATTTACATTTGCTCCTGTACCACCGGAAGATAATAAATTAGTTCCTATAATAACACTAGTTGTTCCTTTTGATCTAGTATAAGTGTGATATTCTCTTGTTACATCTTCACTAGTAACCACTACTAAATAATTTGTACTACTCATAGCAGTAGGCCAACTTAATATTGTTGATCCAGTTCCATTTGCAGTTGCAACCAAAGTTCCCATTTTTGATCTACCTGGGTTATTCAAAGTAGATGATCCAGTAGTTAATGAACAGAAAGCTGCAGGCATAGCAACGGTTGCACGTTGAATATACCTTTCAAACATTTTTTCAAAAGTAACCTCATAAACTTGATTACCTTCATTATTATTAAAGATAATTGTATCATCATCTATATTTGGTGTAGAACTTGGTGCAGTAGAAGCACACTTAACAACGTTTGTATTTCCATTATATTCTACTTCAACTATATTATTGTTTGTTAACTCAGTTGAATCAATACCACAACCAGCAGTCACACTACCACCAGAAGTATTAGGTGCACTCCAGTTTCCTGTTGCGTCTAAATAGAACTTTTGATTACCCGGATCAGAACCAAATGATGGTACATGTCCTACATTAGTTCCTCCAGCAAATACATTTGATGTAAAGTTTAAGGTTCCACCAGATATACTTGCACTTACCGGTGCTCCTGCACTTGTTCCTAAAAGCAAACTAACACCTGTTGCTGGTTGAGATCCTGCTGTTATAGCTGTTACGTGACCTTCTGAACTCACTGATACTGAGGAAGGATATGCATAATTACCAGTACTTACACCTGATGCATCATGTGTTATTGTTATTATATCTGTGTTGCTAGCTGTTGTACTTATTGGTGCAGTACCTTTAATTTGAAGGGTATCATTATTTCCTATTACTTGAGTAGGCCCACTATCTCCATCAACATTAAAGGTTGTACCACCCGCTGCACCACTAGATGCTGCAGTTATTCTACCTTTTGCATCAATTGTAATATTTGCAGCTGTATAAGCACCCGGTGTTACTGCTGTGTCAATTAAATCAATAGTTACCGTATCAGTAGCACCAGCTACAGTTGATATATTGTTTGCAGTTCCTGCTATTTTAAGGGTGTTTGCATTTGAAAGAGTCTGTGATGTTCCACTATCACCAGATAAAGTTAAACTAAACCCTCCAGCAACAATTTGTGCCGCAGTTGCTTTATATACATCTTTTGATCCACCAACTTCTGACCATGGTATAAAATCATCTTTAGTTGGAGTTTTTTGACTTTGAAGTAGAATATAGTTGTCAGCTCCATTGTAATCTAATTCAAACTGATCTGGATTTGTAGTAGTATTAAGTACTATACCAGGACCAGCACCATAACTTGTTCCTCCAGCATACTGAGGTATATTAAGAACACCTCCACTTAAAGTAGCTGCACCTGATGTACCTGTAGTTGTTAGGCTAACAAATGTTGGTGCACTTCCAGCTGTAACACCTGTAACATGACCTTGTGCATTTGTAATTATTTGTGAAGGATAAGCGTATGTTCCAGCTGTTCCTATATCATCATGATTTATTGTAAGAGTATCTGGAGATGAGCTTGCTGTTGCAAGAGCTGTACCACCAACAAAAGTAACTGTGTTACTACTAGCTACTGTTTCTAATCCTCCTGTATCTCCTTGGAATGTCCAACCTGAATATTGTCCAGGTAGACTTCTTATTTGTGTTTTATAAACATTATTATCATCCGCATCTACAAATGCTATAAAATCAGTATCTGCTGGAGCTACTGTAGTTCTTAAAGATATATAGTTGTTTACCCCTAAATAATCTATTCCTATTTTTCTGTTAGGCTCATCTACTGAAATACCAGGGTCAGCCGTATAGCTTTGTGTTGGTATATTAACTGTAATATTATCTGCTGTTGGCTCAGTAACAATAACTCCTCCACCAATAAAGTCAAAGGACTGTACTTGTGTAGTCAATGGTGGGGATGCAGCTTGAGAAGACACTGATATAGCATTTCCACCTCCACCAGATCCATTTGATGCTGCAGTTACAAAACCATATGCATCTACTGTAATGTCAGCATTTGTATAGTTACCTGCAGTTACACCACTTACTGGTACGTCTACTGACATAACACCACTATTAGTAATAGGTGAATTTCCTACACTTAAATAATTACTAGATACCCCTACTGAAGTAACAGAGCCTATAGTTAAATCATTATCAAAGTAAGATAATTTTAAGTTTGATGCTAATATTTTTGATTGTACTCCTGTTGCTGCCTCATCTAAAAATAAATGGAATGGGTTTTCCATTACACTTATTAATGGTAGCTCAGTAAGATCTAAAACTACATCAATTGCACCACTTGTTGTGATTGGACCACCAGATGTTACAATACCTTCACCACCTGTTACATCAATACTAGTTACTCCAACACTACCGCTAGATGCAACAGTTATTTGACCTTGTGCATTTACTTCAACAGTTGCATTAGTATATGTACCTGCTGTTACACCTGTTTGATTAATATCCATAGTAAGTGTTCTTGGAGAAGACATATTACCTGTCAATCCAGTACCACCTAATATTGTTAATACTTCACCATTGCTAACTGTTTGTGCTGAACCTCCGTCTGAGCCTACATCAAATGATTGCATAGTTCCTGCTGATCCGTTAGAAGCTGAAGTCACTCTACCATATTGATCTACACTTATATCTGCATTAGTATAAGAACCGGCAACCACACCACTATCAGTACTATTAATATTAATTGTATTTCCTGCTGCTGATGTAGTAGTAATAGTTCCTGTTGTACTATTAAAGTTAAGTGTAAAGTTATCAGTAACTGTTATACTTCCTCCAGAAGCTGGAGCTGCAGTCCATTGATATGGGCTTGGTAAATCTTGTATTAAAACTTTCTTAATAGTCTGATCATCTCCATCACTAAACCAAATGTAGTCTGTTGTTACCGGGGTTGCTGATGCTGCTGTAAGTATAGCATTATTTGCACCAACATAATCTATGTTTACTGTAGGGTCAACTGTTGCTGTTCCTGTTACAGTAATTCCATCTCCTGCTTTAACTTCCGTTACAGTACCTGATCCGGCACCTGAAGCAGCAATTGAAATTGAACTTCCTGAGTCAGTTAAAGTAATATTATTACCTGCTACTAACTTAACTATATCTGTTGTCCCGTCACTACCTACAAGTTTAATGTCAGAGTCAGATCCATTTTGAACTGATGATAAATCATATTTTGTGTCAACTGTAGCAGACGGAAGAGTTACCGTTTTAACATTAACAGCTGTTGGGTGTCCAGTAGCATCTTGTGTTACACTATCTATAACTGTAAATGTACCTCCTGCTGCAGGTGCATCTGTTGAAGTTGTATCAGTTCTACTTGTACTATCGTGATTAAGTGTTACTGTACTTGCTATATTTACTGTGCCCATTTTAGCACCACCTGCTATATCTACTGTGTTACCATCTGATACTGAGGATGATACACCATTGTCACCAGTTATGTTCCATGAAGACATTGACCCAGTACCATTTGTAGTCCACTCTAAGGTATTACCAGCACCTACTGTAAGAACCTGACCAACAGACCCTGTACCATTAGATGTGTCTATAACAGCTGTGCCTGCTGCCATATTTAACCAAGCAACTTTAAATTTCTTATTGTTAGTTAATTCATATTGATTACTACCATCATAAACTAACTCACTATCTTTTAATGAACAAGTGCCACTATCCCACATAGGTAATACATTTGCAGTATTGCTTCCTGTACATGCTACATATGTTCCTGGTGTTACACTAAACTCAACATCAGATCCATTACTTACAATGGTTACTCCCGTACTTCCAACAAGGCTTACTGTATCTACAGTACCATCTGAACCAGTAAGGTTAAGATTGGTTTTACCACCTAGATCAGCATTAGCAAAATCATAAGTTGTATTAGTCCCTGCAGAAATAGCATCTGCAAATTGTTTAGCTGATATAAGAGTTTGTTCTACCTTTGGTAGGTATGCCATCACATTGAGTGTGCTTTCAGCTTTAGTAGATAACACAAAATAATCATCCTTACTTGGTACGTAAGGCATAGGTTGTGTAAATTTTTTCTTTTGGAATAATCCTAATACATCTTGTAGTAATGAGCCCATTGTTTTTTATTTATAAGTACAGTGCAGATAGCTTAATACTAGTCTGTGCTGAACATGTTATTGTTATATTTCCATCGGTATCATTAAAAGCATCAACTTCAAAAGGTCCTAAAAACCCATCTTCTCCTGCTGCTAAACTTAAGACTGCATTTTCCTTCTTCAATGTACCTAGTAAAGGATCTACAACTGTAGTAACTACAGGAATTACTGTAGCTGTTATTGCTGATCCACTCCCATTTTCTACATGAAAAAATTGCTTGCCTGTATTAGCTAGCTTATCTCCACTAGCTGCAGGAGTTACTGTGGCTGGTTTTAAACCCGCCTGTGTTATTTGTTGTGCTGTTAATGTTGCCATGTTTTATTATTTAACTATTTCTATATCCATTTTTAAAAGCTGCTGACTGAACTGGCTCAGGTGCTCTAGTAGAATCCATGTCACACTTGATGCCTGCTTTAGCTAGTCTTTGTCTTTTAGCAACTTTTTTTGCATTTCTTTTTTGTAGAGTCTTTTGATATACAGAAGTAGGATTATAATATCCATTCTCTACTTTGCCGTCTCCCATTGGGAATGATATTTTTTTTGCCATGATTTTATTTTTTTCTTTTTTTCATTTTACCTAATGTCAAAGCTAACCTTGCTCTCTCTGCAGTCTTACCGCTTCCTTTTGCTTTTTCTCTTAGCCAACTCTTTTTAATATCACCATCAGCCTTAAGTGCTCCAGCTCTTTTAGCTGTTGCTCTTAAAGCACCTGGTTTTTTAATTGCTCCTTTAATCCAGTTCTTGCTAGATTTTTTAGCACCACCTTTTTTAAATTGTGTGGTTACGTCATCTTTAAGAGCTGGTCTTTTTCTACTAAGCGTTCTTCTAACTGACATGATTAGTAATCTCTTTTAGCTGATCTTCTTAAGTCTCCTTTGTTTCCACCATATTTTTTACCCATTACTGGATCAAGTACAGAACCACCTTTCATAAATCCTTTAAGACCACCACCTTTAGCCATAGTCTCCATTCCTGCTTTTTGTGGAGTTGTATCACCATCTCCTGCTCCATAAGTAAAACCACCACCGTCTTGCATGTAAGCTTTTCTAGAAGTTTTTCTCATTTGACCTTTTTTAGTTCCCATAATTTCTAATTTTAAATTGTTAATGTTATTTTTTAATTGTTGTATACTTTTCAAATCCACGTGAACCAAAATAAGCTACGTAAATTGTTACTAGTAATGTTTTTAATAATTCTACCCAACTTTCATCTATATCAAATGCTATATCTAAGGAGTCAAGTATAATATAAAGAGATGTTATTATAGTTAAATAAACTAGAGTCAGTGGTCTTGTGTTTTTACTTAACCATGAATCTGATTTCATGTCACTCTCCCAACGCTTACTTACCTCTTGCATCTCAATCATATCTAGTTCAAGAAGCTTCATAGCTTTCTCTTTGTCTTCAGCTGGTAATTGTGGGTCATTGTCAATTAAATTTTTAACAACACCTAGTACACCAGCATCTGGTAGTACATCACCAACAATACCTAAAATAGAAGGAACCTTATCAACAAGGAACTTTCCTACTTTGGTATCTTTAAATTTTTTCTTTTTATCACTCATATCTTAAATTGTTGATGGATAAATTCTTATTTCTAATGGAGTATCTAGTAGCACACTATCTGCTTCTGGACTACCACTAGTGCTTAGTTCATTAGTACATAGTGTAAACTGAGTAGCTGATACTTCAATTATGTTAATTACATTAGGATGGTTTTTAAATACTTGCATAGTATTTATTACAACTCTAGGTGTGTCAACTGATGAAGACCATGTTGCTGTATATCTTCCTGTAGATACCCTAGACCATGATAATGTTTTCCCTGTGTCATTATATACTACAGTCTGTGAAGGAGCACTTGAACCTCCTTGAGTTAACTTAACTATAAGTGCTTGGTAAAAATGACTCATGTTTACAACCACTTTTGGGCCTCCTGTACCTACAGTAGCAATACCATCACCCCCTTCTATATCTACTGTATCACCGTTGCTTACTGTTTGATTAGATCCTGAGTCACCACCAATTAAGAAGTCAGTCATACCACCACCTCCACCTGTTGCATAATTAGGAATATTTAAAACTCCACTAGTTAATGTTGCAGCTCCTGATGTCCCAGTTGTAGTCAAACTTAATCCAGCTCCTGCAGGAACACTTAATGTTATTTCATTTGAACTCTGCCCTACTGTGATATTACTACCCTGTACTAGACTTTTAAAGTTTAGTGTCTCACCAACTTTATCTTTCCATACTCCTGCACCACTACCTACATTAGCTGCTGTATTTGGTTCTCCTTCTGTTGTGATTTCTATAAAGTTATCATCTGCAGAGGTTGCAAAGGTAAGGTTGCTGCTCATTGACTTTAGAGATCTGAAGAACACAGTGCAGGCTTTTGTTGTTGCATCAACCTCAGTCTTTTGATAGACTTGTCCTGTTCCTGCTGGAGGTACTGTAGGGGAATTCTTATAATCACAGCTTGAGCCAGCAACCTTTAAATCTTTTATCTTAATGAGCTTTACACTTTTATAAGGTATAGGTGAAGCCACACCTGTCATATCAGGCTCTTCATTTACACCAAGAACAAGAACATCTTCTGATCCTGCTGTCTCAGCATATACACCACGTCTTATTAAACTTAGTATGTCTGTTAAGATATTCATCTCTTTTTGCTTTTACCACTATATGTGTTATGGGTTCCACCACCCAGTTTTCTTTTTCCTCCTTTATTGAACTTCTGGATTCTTCCCATTATCATTTGATCTAACTCACCACCAGTTCTCATTAGAAGTTTTGCCTTTTGTCTAGACAACTTTTCCATCTTTAAACCTGCTTTTTTCTTAGCCATAATTATCTATATTAAAAGTCTAGTGTTAATGTTGCTATAAATAAATATACTTTTAATGTTCTGTAATCATATGATTCATCTACATCAATAAACTCCCATCCTAGAGCTAGTCTATTATGTGGCCAATGAAATGCAATCTCAAGTGTCCAATCCATTACTTTTCACATTTAGATTCACAACATACTTCTTTACGGCAGTGCCCTAAACAAACATAACCAAATGTAATCCATTTTATAAATATGCAAATATTTCTCATCTTCCTTGTCCTTTATATTTTTTTAAATAATTTTTACTTCCTTTCAACGCTGAGGTTTTAGTCTTTGAATGGACTCCTGGCCTCTTTCTACGTGTAGGTTTTACATAAGCTGTCTTTATTAATCTAGCCATTTTTCTTTCTGCCTTTTCTAGCTTTACCTTTAACAGCACCACCAACGTCACCAAGTTGATTACCAACTTCTTTAATTGCTCTACCAACATCAGCTAACTCAGTAGCAGTTAGTTTATATCTCTTAACTATCTCTACTAAAGTCTTTTCAGCTTTTTCATCAATAGTAGTTTTAGACCACAGCCCTTTCCAATAATCTTGTGGACTGTAAGTCCAGAGTACATTTAGAAATTTTTTAAACATAATAACGTTATTTTTTTACACTATATAAATAATATACAAATTTTGTATCACTTAACCAACTCATTGATACATATAAATGTTATCTTTGTAAAGCTGCTATAGTGAAGTTATGTATATAATATACAAAATTTTAAGCACTAAATTAAACATTTAAACCAAACATATATCATATGAATAAAATAGATCATCTTAATTTCAAGCATAAAATAAGCCTTGAATTATTGCCTACAGAAACTCTATTTGGCATCAGAGTAATCAACTGTGAAGTACTTTGCAGTGATGATGAATACCGTCAAATGGGTGGCCTTGAATTAGGATTTATATTTTTTACAATCACTTATGTAAAATTACTAGGATAGACTTTTTTGTCTAACCAAAATTTCTTACATTATATATACCAAGTAGCTGCACAACTCTTCAGTGGATGTGCAGCTTTTTTAACCCTTATAAATTATCATTATGAAAGACATCTTTAAACCCAGAGTGAATATCCTACCTTATGAATACCCACAATTATTAGAATATAAAGATGCAATAAGACATTCTTATTGGATAGATACAGAATTTAATTTCACAGAGGACATACAAGATTTTAAGATCAATATTAACTCAAAGGAAAAAGATGTTATCAAAAAGACCATGTTAGCTATTGCACAGATAGAAGTTAATGTAAAAACTTTTTGGGGAGATCTATATAAACGTATGCCTATTACAGAAATAGGTGATGTAGGATTTACATTTGCAGAGTCTGAAGTAAGACACAAAGATGCTTATGCAAGACTATTAAGAATTCTTGGATTAGAAGATGAATTTAAAAATGTAGTTGAAGAGCCTGCTATAGCTAACAGAATCAAATACTTAAAGAAGTACTTAGATGGCACTAGATCTAGAGACAACAAGATGTATACTAAGTCTGTCTTACTGTTCTCTTTATTTATAGAGCACGTAAGTTTATTTAGTCAGTTCTTAATTATGATGAGCTTTAACAAAGATAAAAATGTACTTAAAGGTATATCTAATGTTGTTGAGGCTACTAGTAAAGAAGAAGAGATACACGGTAACTTTGGTGCTGAAATTATAAATATCATAAAGAATGAAAACCCTGAGTGGTTTGATGCAGAGTTTGAAGATCTAATTGATTCAGCTTGCAAGAAAGCTTATTTAGCTGAGTGTGGAATACTAGATTGGATATTTGAAAAAGGTGAACTAGAATTTTTATCTAAGAAAACTATACGTCACTTTATTAAAAACAGATTCAATAACTCATTAGAAAAGATAGGTATGAAACCAATCTTTGATGTAGATAAAGACTTGCTAAAGTCAGTAGAGTGGTTTGATATAGAAATCACTGGAACCAAAGAGGGAGACTTCTTTTACAAGAAAAGCATAGATTATAATAAAAAAAGTAAGAGTATCACTTTAGATGATCTCTTTTAAACCAAACCAACATGGAATATAAAAAATATTATTGGCTTAATGATGACAGCCGCACATTTTTATCAAGAGGATATATAACAGAAACACCAGAGCAAAGAATAAAAGACATAGCTATTAAAGCTGAAAAGTATTTAAACATAAAAGGCTTTGCTGAAAAGTTTGAGGATTACATGGCAAGAGGGTTTTACTCTCTGTCTACTCCTGTATGGATAAACTTTGGAAAACAAAAAGGATTACCAATTAGTTGCTATGGTTCTAACATTGATGACAATCTAGATAGTATACTTAATGCAGGACGTGAGATAGGTATGATGTCTAAATATGGTGGAGGAACCAGTGCTTACTTAGGTAACATAAGACCAAGAGGTAGTGTAATATCTACAGGTGGTCATGCTGATGGGCCTATACACTATGCTAGAATGTATGATACTGTTGTTGATGTATGCAAACAATCTGAAGCTAGACGTGGTGCATGTGCAGTATACTTACCTGTTGAGCATCCGGATATTGAAGAGTTCTTGGATATTGGTACTGAGGGAAACCCAATACAAAATTTACAGTATGGAGTAACCGTGGGTGATGAATGGATGCAAGAAATGAAAGGTGGTGATAGAAAGAAACGTAAGATATGGGCTAAAATTATACAACGTAGATCTGAGTTTGGTTTTCCTTATATCATGTTTAAAGATACCAGCAATAAGAATACACCATATAAAGACATAGGTTTAGAAATAACTGCATCTAATCTTTGCTCAGAGATCCAATTACCAACAGATAGCTACAATTCTTTTGTTTGTTGCTTAGGGTCTATAAATGTTTTGCACTGGGATGAGATTAAAGAAACAGATGCTATACAAACATATGTTTATTTTCTAAATGCTGTAATGGATGAGTTTATTATAAAAGCTGAAACCATGCCTGGAATGAAGAGAGCATATAACTTTGCTGAGAAACACAGAGCCATTGGTTTAGGTGTTCTTGGATACCACAGTTTATTTCAATCAAAGCTTATAGAGTTTGACTCACTACAAGCTAAAGGTTTAAACAGTGAGATCTTCAGAACCATTAAAGATAGAAGTGAAATAGCCTCTAGAAAGTTACACACTGATTGGGGTTACAGCAGTCTAAGGGAAGGTTATGCTAATACCACTCTTATGGCCATTGCTCCTACTAAGTCTAGTAGTTTTATACATGGTGCTGTGTCTATGGGTATTGAACCTATCAAGTCTAATTACTTTATTAAGGATCTTGCTAAGTCTAAGACAGTCTATAAAAACCCGTTCTTAGAATGTGAGTTAGAAAAGTACGGATTAAATACGGATAAAACTTGGAAGTCTATATTAAGCAAAGATGGTAGTGTACAACACCTTGACTTTCCAACTAAAGCTGTGTTTAAATCTTTTGTTGAGATCTCCCCAAAGGAGATTGTGTTGCAAGCAGCACAAAGACAGAAGTATATTGATCAGTCACAGTCATTAAACTTAATGATTGACCCATCAGTTTCTGCTAAACAAATTAATCAATTGTATTTATATGCTTGGGAAGAAGGAGTTAAAACTTTATACTATCAATTTAGCAAGAGTAGTGCTCAAGACTTTGCAAGAAATATATTAGAGTGTTCAAGTTGTGAAGGTTAGAAGCTTGCTTCTTCCTTAACTACTTCTATAGCCCTAACTAGTTTAGGATAATCAACAGGACAAACAAGATCAAGTCCTGCCTTAGCTTTGAATTTTATGAATGCGTCCCCTCCAGCAAATATAAGTATGGTAGGGACCATTCTAATTCTAAACTTATCTTTTAGCTCAGGACAAACTGCTATGTTGGCTCTGTAATATCTTACACCATCAATTTTTGCAACTCTCTCCCACTCTAAAAAAGCATTGTCTTTATTAAACTCAGCCCAAAATTCTACAACAACAATGTTATCATCATCATCAAAACCTGATTGACCACTAATAGCATCTTCAAAACTATCATCACTTAGCCACTCTTGGCCTTGTATCGTTGTTGTAATAAACAGTGCTACAATGAACAATAAGATTCTTTTCATAATATTATTTTTTGCTCAATTCGTAAACTCTTTCTTCTAGCTTTTCTAATTTGCTTAGAATAAGATCTACATCCTCTTGCGTATCCATTATAGTTTGTCTTACTAATTCATCTTTTAAATCATACTCAACTCGTTCTATTGTAGGTTCTGGTCTTTCCATTGCTAAAGCTATGTCTGCTTTAAGTGTAAACCACATAGTTGATAGGGAGATTACAAATCCTACTATCATTCCAATTGTTTTAAAATCTAAAGTTACTTTAGTATCTTCTCCTATTTGAGGTGCTCCTTTCATTTTTTACTTTTATTTAATTGTATAATTAAGTCCAAAAGATGTATTGAATAATTCACTATCCCACATCTTTGCATATTCTCCTTCTATAAATACACCTAGGTTCTTATTGATCTTCCAGCCAAAGTTTGTACCAAAAGAATAATCACTCCACTGCTCTAGTTCTGAGTCTTGCATAAGACCACCTTTACCCCAGTTGTTTCTGTTTAAATAAGATACTTCTTCATCTCCTTTTATATATTTATGATAAGGTAATATATAATTTGCATACGCATGTATCCAAAAATTACTCTTATAATGGTAAAAATCCATTCCTACAATTGGTGCAATCTCACCAAAAGGATCTAACAAGTCCCATGCTTCTCTATTAAATCTTTGCATTAAATCTCTAAAGATTGTTTCTCTAAACTCTAAGTCTGTATCTGCTACTCTATTACCATCAGGATCTATCCAATACCAGTCAGATACTTCATTGCCATTCTCATCAGTCTCATTAAAGTAGATGTCATCATAACCATATTCAAAGCCTAAAGTGTACCATGGGTTTACTGCAAAGCCATCCTCATCTTGCTCATTCAACCATATTTCAATTGGATTATAACCATATGCACGCTCATGAGTACGGTAGATTACACCAGCTGATACACTAAACTTATCTTTTTTGCCTATAGGCAACCTCAATCTTGCTTCAGCAGATTGGTAAGCTAAGTTAATTTTGCCTACTTCTCTTGACTCAATCTTAACTATATTATATTTACCTGTATGCTTTAAAAAGAATCTATGATTTTGAAATAACTCACCTCTCCATCTTTCTCTCTCAAAATGAAATTGATATTCTAAACCCTTAAGAGCAGAGGTTGGTGCAGAAAAAGCTAATTGATCTTCTGTACCATCATAGTAGTTTCTAGGTTTTCTTTCATAACCAAACCTTGCAAGTTTACGTATACCAAAACCATATCTATAATCAAAAGGAAATTTTTCAGTAACATCTATTACTTCAGGAATAGAATATAAAGAACCATTGGGATTAGTTCTAACAAAATAAGTTGGCTCATCAGCTTCTACTGAATTGTTTATATCACCAGCTGCATAAACAGTTCCATATTTCAAAAAGTCATTATACAGACCTTTAAAAAATTGTTTGCTCTGAAAACCTTGTCTAAGTTTCTTAGTTTCTTTATCTGATAATGGATCAGATATAAGTTGACTATAAGAATTAGTGGGTAATAGAAAAATAAAAACCAGCCATACTAAGTAATTTTTCATATATATGAATTAATTTGTTCAAATTTATTGCTGGTTTATATAATAATATACACAATCTAATTGATCCCAAAAAATAATTTTACTGCAAATTTGGCTGATAATCTTATTTTATGTAGAAATCATCATTAGTTAAATATGACTCCCATTTTTGTATACTATATACTATAGGGAAAACATCTTTAAAGTTTTTATATAATTTAAGCTCACCTCTTTTCTTACCTCTTTGATAAACTATACTGCTATCTAAATAGAAATCATCTTCATCAATTAAACCAGACTTAAGTTTTAATCCTTTGTATCCTGTTACCATTGTCATTCCTAATAGTTCAGATAACTCACCAAAAGTTCTTGTGGCTGCAACAGGATTACCAAATTGCTGGAACACTTGTTTACCACCATCTGGGAACCAAGGCATAAATAATACCATCTCTTTGTACAGTCTGTTTACTTGATACTTAGTCAAGTTTTTCATTCTTCTTTCTAAGTCAGTATCATCTCCCTCACCTGCTAGCAAATTACTTAAGATAGCATTAATTAATAATGCACTTGACATTATAGCTATCTCACCCATAGTTCTATAAAACCCAAAAAGTTTATTCTGTGCACGTTGGTCTGCATTACCTCCAGTTCCATCATAGCCTTCTCTACTTTCCATAAACCCTTTTCCATAAGTACTAAACTCCATGTTGCCTTTTTTAATTTGCTGACCCATGTAGTTAAAGAATTGCATAGCTGATCTATACCTTCCTTCCATCCACCCTAAGTTTTCATCAAAGTATTCTCTTTGGTATCTTGCTCTAATAGCTGGTGCTACCCATTTTTTAAACTGAACAGCTAGCTTACCTAACGTTCTTTGTTGTAAAACCATTCTATCATCTCTAGCATAGTTACCATGGATTTGTTTGTTGATTTCTCTAATTTTATTTCTTAGCTCATATCTAAACTCATCAGTGTAAGGTGTTTCTTTTCCATTCTTAAGTACAACTGTATCATAACCATCCTTAATTTTATTTGTATGAGAAGCAGCATCATATGTAAAAGCATCATATAAAGATAATGTCTCACCTGTTGCACTATTCTTTAATGTGGTATCCATTAATACAGCCATACCCATCTTAGTTTGTACATTGTATTCTGCTGCATCTTGCATTACATAACCCCATTCAGATGCTCTTTCAAACCATGTCTTACCTTCTGATGTATCTGCACCTTGTTCACGTAGCTCAGACATTTTATCCATCATTCTAAACATATCAACAAAAGCCTCATACTTACTATTAGCTCTCTTTGGATCATACTCAGAAGACTTTAAACCTGGTATTTTACCTAATGTTAAAACATCTGTTGCATCTTTTAATGCAGCTCCTGTTCTTGAAACTAAATCTGGAAGTGCTCTTTTATTAAACTCTCTTGTTGCTCTTAGCTGTGCTTCTCTACTTACAAATCTACCTGCTAGTAATTCTATGTTGTTGTTTACTCTACCAATCAAGTAGTTATTAAAGTTACCAAAAGGGTTAAATGCTACATAAGATAAAGATGATAGTTGTATAATACCTTCAGCTATTTTATCTGCTGCACCTTTGGTTATGTTTTCATTGTCATAGTAAACCATGCTCATCCACTTCTGAGCTCTTCTTATGGTGTTATCATTCTTAGCATATTTACTCTTAGGTGTAATACCTACAGCTCCTTTTACTTTATCTACAAAACCTAGACCTGATGATGGTGATGGTTTATATGCTCTTTTTTCTATTACTTTAAGCATAGCATTTAAAGTATCATCAATGGTCCCCATTGTCTCATAGTTTTCTGCCATTGCACTAAACTTAATTAAGCTAGTTGCTAAGTCAGTACTTATTTCTCCTTGACTAGGAGTTGATCTAAGTCTAGCTAGCTTACCATTTATGGCAGCTATATCTATATCATATTTGTTCTGAGTTATCTCTCCCTTTTTAAACTTATCTTGTAAGGTTTTCTTTTCTTTTTCTACTTGCTCCATCTCACCATCAACCTTTGGTCTACCAGTATAGAAGATAGGCATTTGTTCTACTATATAACCTGATATAGGATCAACCATTACACCTTTTTGTGTTGAGGTTTGATTAAACATATTCCATGCTTTACTACTAACTGTTCTAGCATACAGCTTGTTCCAAAGAGTAGACTCTTTCTTCATTGTGTTTATAGTAGCATTCCTTACTAAAGGAACTCTACCCAACATATTATTTTTTGTATTCTGTGGTAGCATTGCAAGAAGTTCATCTTCAAAATACTGTACATACAGTTGATAGAACTCTTTTTGTGCTACTCCTAGTGCATCAGTAGGATTCATAATGCTCCTATACTGTGAGCTAGTCATATCTATAGATAAACCTTGTACTGGATTTGTTTTTTCTAATGCTACTCTATACTTAACTTTTGGTGAGCGGTATGTTTGACCAGGTACTATAGCTCCAGTAGGTTGACCATCCACTCTTACTGCTTTAGTATATTCATTTACTTTGTAATACTTTGCTTCATATTTAGCATATGCAACATCAGACACACGTGGTTTTCTATACCAATTACCAAACGGACTTCCATCTTTACCAGGAACATAGTATTCCATTTTATCTCTGGCATCCATAAACTCTTGAGTATATGTATGATATTCTCCTGTATCATACTGACCATCTGTTGTTCTTTCTGCTCTAAAGAATTCACTAAACTTAGCTTTCTTTTCTGCAAGATCTTTATTGTATTCTATTTTTGCACGTCCTTCCTTAGTCTTCATCAACTCTTCTAGATCAGACTGTAATATTTCTTCATACTGATATGGTGTACCATCATTATCATATAACACACCTCTCAATTCTTCTTGTTTATTATAGTATTGTTGACCAATCTTTTTAACATAGTTTCCTGTAAACTCTCCATTTTCATCAAAGACTAACATGAAGTTATATGCAGTATTACGGTTAGCATTAGGAGTTAACTTAATTACCTTATTACCTGCAGCTTTAATAGTGCTCTCTCTTACTGCAACTTTATCTAATAGTTCTTGTTTTTTTGCTTTGTATATTTTATCCATTAAGGCTAGAATAGTACCTGATCCTTTATTTGCTGGTCCTTCTACACCCTGTGTAGCCAGATCTCTAGTATATAAATCAGCAGAAGATATATCATAGGCTTCTTTTAATAATAAGTCTAAGTCTGCTTCACTAAAGTAGCTTCCTTCACCTCCAAAATCTTTATTAGACTTAAGCCTAATAACTTCTTTTACATAACTATCAATTGCCTCATTTATTAAACCACCATTTTCTGTACTACCACCTGTTAATTTATTGAGCTCTATTTTTAAAGAAAGAATTAAAGATCTTTGAGTAGCATTTAATTCTGCTGTTGATTCTATGCTATGTAATCCTTGGAATGTCTTTATATATTTATCAAAGTTTAATACATAAGTAATGTATTCTGGCTTAGCAAAGTTTTTTGGATCTTGAATGTATTTACTAAACTTTCTTATTTGTCTTAATGAGTCTTGTAATAACTCAGAGTATGCTGTTGATCTTGCTATAGGCCCTTCAGACATAGCAATATTAATAAAAGCAATAGTAGAAGCAAGTTGCTCTATAGCTTCATCTTTAGTTCTGTCTATAAATATAGATGCTTTAGCTATTCCTTTTGCTTCTAATAGATCTATCTTATTTACCAGTGATAATTGATAGTCCTTTAGTACCCCACTTATAGTATCATATGCTGGTTGCTCTGGTCTTGGTGTAACAGTTTCAGCTGTGTTTTCATCTTCTTGTATTACATCAGCTGGAGTAATGTCAGGATCCATAAGTTTGTCTTCCATATCCTTAGTCAACTCATCAAGCTGATCTGCTTTTGCTGAGTCAGGATTAATTGGAACTAACATGTTTACCATATCTATATTTTGAGATATAGGATGGTCTACCCATTGATCAGACTTAATAGTACCATTAAACTTTTGATTCTTTCCTTTACCACTAATATCAGCAACTAAATGAAAAGTAGAAGCAGCATAATCTCCCTGGTATACATCATAGCCCATGTTTTGAAACATTCTTCTATAGATATTTACTTGTAGGTTATGTTGACCTCTGGTAGATAATTTATCTATTCCTGCTTGTTTTAATAAACTATCTTCATTTAGGGCCCATTCTTTATCATAGTATTTGGTTTGCTTTCTACCTACCTTTGTATCTTCTGTAGTAAAAGACTTCAATGAATTTTTTGTAGTCTTTAAATCTACAATTTTAATAAAACCATTCTTATCTATAATTACTAAATCAGCTGTACCAGCCATTTTAGTTTGTTTATCAAACACTACAACTTGTGATAGTGCTACAGATCCTTCTGGCATTATATTAGCCAATGTAGTTTCTAGTGTATTATAAACAGATTTAGCAGTCTCTAGATCTACAATTTTCATTTTATCAAACACATCTTCAACACTACGGTGAGTTACTAATGCATCTAATAAAGCATCTACATCATTACCAATATCTAAATTTAACTGTACATCTTCTTGATTTTTAAGTGTACCTTTAATTGCTGTAGTAACTGATGTATACTGTTCACCATCAGTTATATCATAATATGTATGGTCTTCTTCATTTAGAATTACTATAGTATCTCCTGTATCTTTTCTGTTTATTTCTTCATCCGTTTTAAATCTACTACCAGATAATGAGTTGACCTCAACTTCTGATGAGTTAGCTACATGGAATAAACTTTTAATTACTTCCGCTTGAACACCATTAGCTTCAGACAAAGCCTGATCAACTTGTTTTTTCTTTTCAGGAGAAAGACTAAATCTTATTTTACCATTGGCTCTACTCTCTAATTTAAACTGTATCCCTTCTGTATTAAGAAGTTTAGCAATATCACTTAAGTTACCGCTTGGATTTATATCTCTAACAGATAAAGGTCTACCAGTTAAATATTGACTTAGATTATCAATAAGATTCATAAACCACTCCATCATTTCATTCACCCTATCTAAGAATCCTTTAGTAGGTTGTGTTTCATATTCCTTTTTAAAATGTCTTGTTAGGGCTTGAGTAACAATCTCTAGATCTCTTTCAGTATCACTAAAGTTTCTAGTGTTTTGATTATACTCAGCTTTAATTTGTTGAACCATTTCAGGAAAAGATTTACTAGCTTCTGCTAATAAACCATTAAACAACTCTGCATTATCTACTTTAATTGCATCTACAATTGGGTGTAGCATTTCTTCAATTGCTGTCTCGTCAGTAACTCTACCTTTAATTAAGTATGCAGTACCGTCAACGTAGAAAGATTTTACATCTTTAAACTTGACATTACTTTTCTTCCAGTCTGGGAAGTTAGCAAACATCTCTGCTGCTTTAGATACACTTAACATTTGTACATTAACTTGTGGAAACATTCTCTTCAAATGCATTACCACTTCTCTAGATCTATTAGTATCCCATGATCTTGATGACTCAATTATATCTTTGTTAGTAAACATATCATCATTAACAATCAACCTATATGTCATAGGAGTTTTTTGTAATGTAATAGTGTCTGCTGGTATATTGTTTATTCTTAAGTATCTATATAATCTTTTTACATTTGCATCCAGAAACATTGCATCAAACTCTCTGGTTTGTGGATTAGAATGATTTATAAGAAACTGTCCTTGATAAGTATGTCCAATTTTTTCTCTACGCAAATTATCTAATAGACTAACAGCAAACTCTTTTTGCTTTAATGCAAAAGCAACTTTCTGTTCTTTAATCATTTCAGTAGCTTCTACCGGAGTAGGAAATTTATCTGAGTTATTAATATCTTGCCATGTATTTATAACATTATTAGTTTGTACTTCTGTTTGAAATACATCTTGTAATGCTTTATACTCTGCAGTATTTTTATTTGGACATCTTGCCATATCTATATTATTTTAAACCTAAACATTTTAATTGATCTAAAAATGCTTCTTGATTTTCTTGTTCTGTCTTAGATGAATCTTTGACAAAGTTATCATTATATTCTGCAATCATCTTACTTAACGGAAACAAATTGTTTTCAAGCATGATTGGCTTGTTAAGGTTATTACTCATTAACATATCATAACCATTAGAAAGATAAGGAAATTGTGCTGATTCATCAGTGGCTTCCTCAAAAAATATTGCATATTGCCCTTGCTCATTTACATCTATATTTGGTAAGTTGTTCTCTACATCTTCTAGATTATTAGTAGCAATAATCTGATCTTCTACATTTTGACTATTATCTAACAACCCTTTTAATAAAGCATTTGTATCTGCTACATTAACACCATTAACTTCTATACCCTTATCAGTTGCTTCAATATTATTGTCTTCACTTTGTAACGCATCTTCTACAAGCCTTGCATCAGGAATACCTATATTATCAATTAGCCTGTCTTGTGTAGTTTGACCGTTTTTAGTTTTTACATATGCTCTATTAACTTTATAAGTAGGTCTACTAAATTCTGCAGTGTCAAACATAAAACCAATTGGTGTTTGTTGATTAGAACCAAGAGTTTCAATCTCACTATATGTTCTACTTAATGCTGTTTGATCAGGATCTATTTTATATGTTTTATATGTTGTACCCCCAAGCTCTGATTCATTAGCAATTCTAATGTAATCTTTTACTTCTTGATCTAATTTATATGTAACAGTTAAAACATTTCCTTTTAAACGTACATTCTTTGGCAGCTGTTGAATCTCACTTCTACTATAGTTTACTAATAGTGGACCAGTGATATTAGATGATAAATATCCTTCCTTAAATTCTTCTAGTAATTCATCTCTAGTCATACCAAATGTAGTATCAAATGTTATCTCACCTTCCAAAGTCTTTCTTACTGACTCAACTTCATTTAAATAATCATTTAATACTTGTGGTGCTATAGCTGATAATAATGAACCATATCCTAACTGCAATCCATCTTTAACCATTATATAATTTATTACTGCTTGTGCATCATCTTTAGTCTGCACATTAGTATATAATTTATTAAAGTCATTTACTAAATCTAATTTTTGAGAAGAGCTAATGTTTCTAAATGTATTAGCCATAGCTAAATTTAAACCACTTGAATTATCTATATTATCAGCCTTAGTAATATCTAAGAAATTCATAATAAAGAAGTTGTTAGGGTCATTAATCTCTGCCCATTCTAATAATCTTTCTGCTACATCTACAATAGACTCACTATCTTGTGATGGATATAACAACTGATTATTTAGTGTAGCCACCTTTCTACTATTATTATTCATCATATGATTATCATATGCCTTAATAGTTAAGTAAGATAAAATGTCTAATCTAACTTTGTCTTTTACTTCTTCTGTAAACTCTATACTATCTACACCAAGTTGTGCAAATACTTCATTGGATATTTTATTAAACTCTGGACTAGCTGTTAAGAAAGTGCTAGGTAGAAGTTTTTCTTTAATTTGATAGAAGATTTTTAAATATGTATTCTGGAATGTTTTTCCTTTATAAATATTATATAAATCTATTGGAGCCTCTTTGCTCATTAGTTTCTCAATGCTTTCTGCTTTTGTATTTACATCTACAATACTTTTACCTAATCCTTTAGTAAGTCCAGTTACAGCTCCCATGTTACCTGTAAATTGAGTAATCCCCAAGACTTTCTTAAACAACTTTAAGATAGCTGTTTCATTTACTGTTTCACCATTTATAGCTCCTAATAACATTTTATCTGTTACCATAGCTTTATCTTTGGAATCTCCTATCTCAGCATCAACTAAAGAAATAATACCTGCATCAAACTGATCATTTTTGTTTATGGCTGTATCATAAAGCTCTTGTATTTTTGGATTATTAAGAAGTAATACTCCCGTCTTTAATGGAATACCTAAAGCAATCATGTTCATTAATACAGAAGCTGCATTTCTATTTAAACCAAACTTACCTATCAAACGGTCTTTAGCATTATCTGTTGCTGCAGTAACTAAAGAAGAATTAATATCTTGTTTTCTATCACCACTCTCCATTACTGTGACTCCGTAGTTGGTATAAGACTTACCGTTAACTCTAACTGGAGATTTTAAAGTGGCTTTATATTCAGTTAATAAACTTAAATACAAGTTAGGCAATACAAACGCACCAATAGATGCACCTTTATTAGCTTTAAAAGCAAGTATCTTACCGTTTAAGTTATTGATGTCTGATACATTTTCTTCTAACTTATCTTTAAAGTACTGTGATTCATTTGCTAACTCAACTAATAAATCATTTAATACATCAGTATTTGCTGACTCATAAGAAATAGGAACACCTGATTCACTTTCCGTCACACCAGTATTAGATACTAATGCATACTTAAGATCTACAAGTTTATTGTTTAGTGGTGCATCATAAGGAACACCGTGTTTAGCTACATATAATTTGTACTGTGCTTTAGTTATAGGAAGACCTAATACTTTTAAGGCTTGTAAACCTCTTTCACTTAACCCAGCATCAGTAACACTATTCTCTTCAGAAAGAGTTATAGGAGTTTTAGATGCAGATGATTCTTCATCCCATAGGTTTGCTGCTTCAGCATAAACACTTCCTGATTTTACTACTCTTTCATTTATGTATCTAAAGTATTCATCATAGTTACCTTCTTGTTTATACTCTACAAACTTTCCGTCTTTAACATAAAACTCTTTTATTAATGCAAACACTTTATCAATATCAAAATCTGCTCCTGATACTTCTACTAGTTCTTGTGAAAACATTGCACTAGATCCATAGTAAGCAGGCATAAAGTCTACTAGTTTCATAGCTATAGCAGAGTGATTATCTTGAGTAGGAATTCTTACTCCAAATAATTTACTTATTGCTTCTGGCATTGACATGCTGCCGTCTTCTACCAGCTCCATTACTTCTTTGTGATGAGCAGGCATCATGAATTCTGTATATCTCTGACCTGTAGCAGTACTCTTGTCTTTAGGGTTTGTATATTCCATTAACCCAGTTCTTAATCTATCTAATACAACCACACCATTATGTTCTCCTTCAACCAATGAGTCAAGTTCAACTAAAGGTTCAGGATTCTTTTCAAATACTTTTTCTCTAATTACCTCAGATCTTACTGGTACTCCATTTGCATCTACTTCATATACTCTTCTATATACATTATTACCAAAGTCAGATACTAATGTTAATGAAACCCCCGGTGCTCTTTCTGATAAAGTACCTTTACTAAAGTAGCTTAAGAATAATTGCTCAAACTTCTTTACTGTTATTGGATTATTAAGATCATAGTTTTGTATTCCGTTTGTTGATGAAAAGAAATCTATAAGTGTTTCATTAGACTGTGAAGCCTTAAGACTATTCATAGCATATTGTAAGAATGCCTCAAGATTAGGAGTAATCATTCCTGACTCACTTGAAACTGCTAATTCATCTAGTGCTGTACCTAATGTAAATATTAAGTTTCTTCTATTTTTAAACTTTAACTCTACTCTTTTTGACACAGCATCATTATATGCTTTTCTTATTTCACCAACAGTCATACCCAATCCTTCTACAAATACACTATCATCTTGTTCTGCTGTTAAGATTTCTTTAATCTGTGTAGGATCTATAATGTCTAGTTTGTTACTAGGGTTTAGAACTTGTAGGCCCATGTTCCTAGCATCTAGCGTTGTAACTCCCTCTGTAAACTCATTAGTATTTCTAAGCTGTTCAATATTATTAATTCTCTGTTTCATCATTTTAGATGCAGAAACAGGAGTAGCTATACTAATAGTTTCTTTGCCTTTTTCTATTGCTTCTAGTTTAACTCTTAAGTTATGGAGTTCTACTCTATTAGGTTTAGCAACCCATTGCTCACTTACAGCATCCCAGTTTGAAGTATACTGAGGAGTTAATACAAAAGCAGACATCTTTAAGAATGTCTTACCATCTCCATAAACTAATTTTTTAGAGTTTAATAACTTCTGTTCAGCTGCTAGTCCTACAGGTGCTTGCTCATTACCAAATATTTTATTAGCTAAATCATATGTTCCTTCAGGTAATGTTTGACCACTTTCAATAGCATCAATAAGTTTAGCTTCCGCTTCAGTTAGTTTACCAAAACCAAACCTCATGTATCTAAATGCTTTAGTAGTTATATACATCTGAGCATCCGCTTTATCTATTGGATTACCAGTAATGCTTGAAACACCCTGTGGCTCCTCAAAAGTAACTAGAGATATATCCTCTACATTATGTTGAACACCTAGTAGTGGTGCAGAAAAAGAACTGTATGCATTGTAATATGCTGCATTCTGCATCTTAGCTCTTTTAACTTGATCAATAGGATCTTTTAATGACATTGCTTCATCACCTAATAACACTTGGTTTATAGATATTGTATTTATATAATCATTAATAAAAATTTGTTTAAGATTATGTTCTTCTAAATAATTTAAATTAAGAAGTTGTGCAGACTTAAGAGTTTCTTTTCTTGCTACACCTTGTCCTATTGTTAAACCATCTTTAATGTATTTAGATAATTGATCCCTTACATTTAATTCATCTAACGTATCTTGGAATTCATCAAATTGAATTTCAATATTATCTCTTATTTCTTTTCTGACAGTAGCCATATTACTATCTATTAAAGATAATGCCTTCTCTAAAGTTACAGTCTCACCAGCTTTAGTTTGTTCTAAAGCAACTGCAATTAAATCTTGTTTAAGTTTTTCAGAAATAGAAAGTCTATTATTTTGGAATTTAAATGCTCTACCATTTTCATTCTGATTATAACCTGCAATTATATTTCTTGATTCATTGTTTAGTTCTAATCCTTCTCTTACTATTCTGTTAAACTCTGTTGCAATTTCATTAACAACTATATCAACTGCTGTATCAGTTATAACTACTTCACCATTTACTGTCTCAACAGCTTTTATTACTGGCAATCCTATTGTGTCTCCAGTGTTAGAAGCTTCCATTACTCTAATAAGAACTGGAGCAATAGCTACTTCATTACCTTCTGCATCTACTACTCGGTCTACTTTATTGCTTTTAGTATTAAAGAAAGCAGTGTAGTTGTTTATCATATTGATTGCAAACTCTTGAGCAGTAAAGTCACCATAAGTTGAGGTAGATTTAATACCACTTATAGAATCATTTAAATCTTCTTCTGATGTTAACTCTCTACCTAATTTACTTCCGGCTACTCTAGAAACAATTATCATATTTTTATTAGACATGTTTCTAAAAGCTGAGCTATTTAATAAATAGTTATTAGCTAAATAAGGATCATCAAGTATTAACTGATCAAAAGTGCTAGAGTTATTTAAAGCTTTTATTTGTTTTAAGTGATAGGTAGGTAATTGATGTGAGTATACTAAATCACCATTAGGGTTTTTAAATACTGAAGCACCTACAGTTTCATCAAATGCAGCATTGTTTTGTGACAACTCATATAATCTAGAAGCCATACCATCTTTACGTGTGCTAAAAATATTTGCACCTGTTTGAATAGCAAGTCTTAATTGTTCTACTGTAGTTACATATTCTTGTCCTGTTTGTGCAGTAGGATTAATACCAACTCTATTTATACCTTTTTGATCAGCATTATTTCTAACTAAACTAGCTTGAGATACATTTAGTACAGATGTGGGTTTGTCTTGTAGTGCACTAAAGCGTATGTATAAAGGACTTAACTTAATACCTGTCAAGTTAAATAAGTCTATAGAATATTGATTAGCTTTTTTAGAGAGTAGTTTATTTGTTATTGCTTTTTTAGATGATAACAAATCACTTAACCCGTCTAGTAATACTTCTATTTGATTTTCTACTTTAGGGTCATTAAATCTTTTCTTCTTGCTTATAAAGGCTTGATTCCATTTATCTAATTGAGCATTTATATCATCTCTTTGTGCAGCTGAATATACTCTTACATTACCATATTCATCTCTTTCATTAAATATGTAGTTAACTCTATAGTTTTGAAATCCTTTTATTACTGCTTGCAAGAAGCCGGGATCTTTCATTACAAAGTTAGTTGGTAATGGATCATTACTTAATAGTGTCTCAGGACTTATACCTGCTTGGTTTAAAATTCTATTAACTACTGCACCTGCATGTGGGTTATCAACTCCAAATGCATACATCTGTTCTAAAATTTGTTTAGTATCTTCTGTATTTTTAACAGCCTTAAGTAATGCGTTATATGCATACTGTGCATCTACTGGAATAATTAATGGTTGATTGTCAAATCTTTGATCAGAACTCTCTAAGCTAACGTTACCATATAAATCCATAACCTCACCTTGCTCATTAGCTTCAAGGTTAGTTGTAGCTATATAGCCTCTTAGGAAAGTAGATAAAGAATTAAAACCACCAGACAATGATGCATCTTTACCATATTGAGTAGTTGTTCTAATTCCTGTAGAATCTTCAAACTCATCCATTGTAAATTGCTCTTCATCAACTTGTGTTCCAATAGTATTTAATTGTGCTACAACAGCTTTAGTTATTTCTTCTGGATAAATGTTAAACGCATCCTGGATAGACTCTAACTCTGCAAGTTGTTCTTCTGTTAATGATTCATTAGAAGGATTTCTAGGGTTGTATAAGTTTTGGAAGTCTTCAATTAATGTATCTAATACTTCTTTAGGATTATACTCACCTTCTATTTGTCTTACTCTAGACAAGAACATTGCAGCAATGCTTCCTATCATAGGGTTTGCTATATCACTATTTAGATATAGTACTCCAGTTCTTACTCTACCTGTTGCATCCTGAACCTGCTCACTACTATATGGTAATAATGCATTAGCTACTATAGGGCCAGCATTCAGAGCTGCAGTAAATTCATTTTTGGCTACTTGTGCTTGTTGGTATTTCCCAGAATCAATGTTCTTAAATAAGATTTGAAGCTCGTCTTGTGCAACATTATTGAATAAAGATTTAATCCATTCAATAAATCTAGTGAACAAAGACTTAACTTCAGCATCCACATTAGTGCTCTTTGGGTCCATCTTAAACTTCTCAAACTCATCTGCAAGGTACTCTTCATAATATTCATTTTGTAATTCCTTCTCAGTCATATTAGTATATGTACTAGCTGAGTTTCTGAATATTTCTAATTCTTTTTTAAAGCTTTTACCTTCTGCTCTAAGCTTAGCTCTAACTTCTTTTCTAGCTATAGAACGGTATTTTACTATCTCTTCTTGAGTAAGTAACATTCTAAACACACCATGGAAAGCCTCATGATATTTAAATGGTGAAACGGCACTTGTAAAAATAGTTCCCTCAACACCATTACCTATGTGACTCATGTTTAACATAAAGGCACCCACACGCTGGTTAGTACTTTGGAAGTTATCTTGTAGGTTTTGCAAACTTTCAACAGAAATATAATCAGGTAGATTAACTCTTGCCCAATCAATAAATGTATCAATGTCTTCAACTTCTTGTGGAGTTCTACTTGATTCTAATATTTTATTAGCAATTCTTGCTAAGTCTTTGTAATTCTTAAGTAGTCTTTGATATTCTTTACTTGCTTTTAATGTTTTAGCATGTTGTTTAAAAGGAACACCCTCAAGTAATTCTTCTTTATATAGATCTAATTCATCTTTAGCTCTTTGTAAAGGACTCTCTACAACTTCTGTTGCTTCTGCCAAACTATTTCTACCTCCTTGATTTAAAACTAATAGCTCTATCTTAGACTCTAAAGCTTTAAACACAGCTTCCTCTCTAGTATTTAAATCTATGCCTCTTAGTAGTTTGTTAACTACAGGTTGTAAAAATTCATTATTAACACTTTCAAAATCTTCAGATACTAATTCTTCAAACTCCTCATCTGTTAACCCTTCTAAACCTGCATCTCCTAGTTCTTCATTAGTAGGATTTGGTTGAGGTTTAACATCTTCTGGTTTTGTAGGATTAATAAAAGCAATTTGTTTTGAAGCTTCTATAGCTACCGCATCAGCAGTTACTCTTAATTTTTGTTGTTCAATAACTTTAGGTAAAACAGAAGTGCTGGTTTTTGCTAGTATTTCTTCTACTGGTGCACCATCTGCAAATGATTGTCTTAAATTACCTGCTGAAATTTTTACTGCTTCTCCTCTTACCGCTTCATCATTATTAAAGTCATTAATAAGAGACTGAATCTTTTGATCTGAAGATAACTCTTTATCTCTTACTTTATCTTTATCTAACTCAACTCTAGCAATCTCTTCAATATTATCTTTGCCTAATTTCTTTTTTAGTACAAACTGTGGTTTACCATAAGGGCTTACCTCTAAGTCAATAATATAACCTGGCTTATTACTTATAAATAATCTATTGCCTAAGTCTTCATTCCATTTATCATTAAATAAAACATCTTCTCCTTTAGCATTATCTTTTAAAGTTAATTGAGCTCTCTCAATAACCTCATTATATAATTCACTTATCTCAAGAGTAGTAAGTCTATTAGATTTAACATTTACAGGTGCATAAGTACCATTAGGTAGTTTGATAATTACATAATATCTATCAGTACCATTTAACATTTGATTGTATAACCCTTGCTCTAAAAGGCCCTGTTTTACATCTGCTCTTAATCTAGCTTGTGCATCACCTTCTAAATTAGTTACAGTTTGAACAGTTCTTTTTCCAGTGTTCTCATCATACTTCATATCATATATAAGAACACCACCATTTAAATCTGAGTCAGTAAACATTAAATCATTTACACTTCTTGCAGCTTGTGCTCCTTTTGGATAAGCTACTCTACCACCTTGTACTTTAAGTCCAAACTTACCAAAGCCTTTTTCAAATACATATGGCTCACTTTCAACTGTCAAGTTTAATGAGTCTAATTCATTTACTATTAAAGCATTTAATGCAAAGTTATTATGAACTAGATCTAACAACTCTTTATTAGACATGTTTTGTACACCGCCTGGATATATAGTATTAAGCATTTGCTCTTCAGTCATACTACGTGGATCTACAGGGTTACCCTGCATGTCTTCCATTACAACATACTGATTATTTAAGAATGCAAAAAAACCTCCTGGATTAGTGTTAGGAGCTAGATTAGCTTTTGTTAATGCTTGATATATTTTTTCTTGTGCAGCTGGATCTTTAACTCTTATCCCTATTTGATACTTACTTGTTGCAAGTCTTATAAGTGGGTTAGGTGACAAATATGTTTGACCATCTTTACCTACCATACTAAATTGTCTAGTACTTACTTCTCCACTATTCTCAGGTACAGTGATAACGTACTCTAAGTTTGCTAAATCATCTTTTGATAATGCTGATATAATAACATTGTATCTTGCTTCTGCAGTTCCATTTGATCCAGAACCTTCTCCTTCATTAACTGCTTTATATGGTGTTACAGGTTCATTAACATCTATCCTTGCTACATTAGCATTTAATCTTGTAGTGTCTAATTTTTGTGGAGCATATACACCTTTAAACTCTCCTTCTTTTAAAGTAATAGTATTGCTCTTTAATTCTTTTTTGTTTGGTGTATTTAATGCAGCCGGTATAACTTTTAAATATCCTCTTGCTGCCTCACCAGGATTACTTAAAATGATATATGGTTCATTGTCTTTATAAACTATCATCCCTTGACTCAAACCTTCTACATTATCAAAAGGAAAAACTGTTGTGTCTGGTGCAGTAGCTTCTATAATCTTAAATGCATCTTTAGCAGCACCTAATGTTCTAAAAGATCCAAAACTGTGAGTCTTGTTTTTTGCTGTTAAAAAGTCTAACAACTGTTTAGAAAGATTGTTTCCTTGCAAGTCAGTAACCTTATAATATGTAACTGCTTCTCCTGTATTTATATCTACTGTATCAATTTGAATAATAGCAGCTGTTGATCCTTTTAATTTTACTTTTTTCTTTTGGTCACCTAATACTGCAGATCCTTCATCACCTACTGCATCCGGCTGTATAAATATATCAGCTAGCGTAAGATTTAATTGATCTAATACTCTTTTTACATCAGGACTTTCTATTGTTTCTCTGCTTTGTGACCATTCTTGAAATCCATTTTCTGATAGTATTTGCTCCCTACTTAAAGGACTCACATACTCTGGTTGTTGAGTATCAGGATTATTGGTCATTCCACCAGCAGCCCAGATTTTCTTAACTGCATTAAAACCATTCTGCAAATTAATTCCTTCTTCTGTGTTTCTCCATTTCTCAAAAGATAATACTGGGTCACCCATTATAGCAGCACTTGCAGCATACTTTCTATATTTTCTTTCTAGTAAAGCATTAAGCATGGGAGTATTATTAGTCTGTGGTAATTCCACTTCTATACCCATATTATTAAGAGTATCTTCTACGTCTGCTGCTGCTTCATTTACAACTTGATCTTCTGTCTTTTCTTTTGGTTGAGTTTGCTCAGTAGTATCTTGCTCTTTAATTCCATTATAATTAATAAGCTTACTCTTTATTTGCTCATATACTTTTTTATTAAGTACTTCCATAGCACCGTCTGCATTAAGCATAGTAACCGGTCCATCTGCAGTGTAAAAAGTTTTTAAATGTTTACTATCTCCAGTCTTTAAGAACATTGCTGTTTCAAGTGGATCAGCAAACACAGAAGGAGAAATAGATGTTAGTTGATTTATAAGCTCATTTGCTTCAATTATACCCACATACTTTTCTACTACTTCTTCAAAATTTTCTTTTATTCTTGCATAATATTGCTTTTCAAATGCATATTGTCTATCAACTATTTCAGTAAATCTATCTGGGTTTCCTAAATATTCAATAGTCTTATCATACACTCTTGCTCTTCCTCTTAAAGCAATATGATCCACTATATCTATTAAAGCCTTATCAATATTATCTTCACTAACAAAAGAGTCTTGAGTTCTTGCTAAGTACTGTACATAAGCTTTAAATGCAGGTCTTAATTTTTTGATGTTTCTTCTATCAAACTGACCTTTTCTTTTTCCTTTAGGATTAGTAGCATATTTAGGATCTTGAAGAATATCTTTAATAGCTTGTAATCTACTAATACGTTCTTCTTTATCAGCTATATCTTTTGTTCTTGATTTTTGTTCTGAATCAGCAAAAACTTTCATTTCAGCCTTAAGCATTTCTAATTCCTTATCTATACTTTCCATATTAAGAAGTACAGTAAGATCTTTAGCAGCCATCTTTTCAAAAATAGGCTCATTTTCTAACTTACTATATATAGCATTAGATCTTTCTAAAGCTTTTTCAAAACCATCCTGAGTAAACATATATATAAACCTAGCATGATTCCAAGCATTTTCTTTTAATACTTCTTGTACATATTCATTAGTATTCTTTTTGAACTTGGTTGAGTCAAATGGGTTAGGAAATTTAGCTTTGTTAGCTCTATAGCTTTTTTCTTGTTTGTCAATGGCTTCTACCATCTTACCTAAACGTTCTCTAATCTTTCCGTTCTTTATATCTTGAGGGCTTACTCCTGCTGCATCTTTATAAGCTTCATATAACTCTTCATCACTTAGCGTCATCATATCAGTAAGCTGACTTCTAAAAACTTGTGAAGTACCATTACTAAATATAGTATACATTTGTTGGAACTTGGCTGCATCTTGAGCATCCTTAAAACCAAACATGTCATTATTATTAACAGCTGCTTTCATCTCTGCAGAAAGCTGCTTCTGCATCATAAAATTAAATTGATTCTCATCAAACAATGAGTTAGGATCATCTATTTGATTATTCCATGCAGTGTTGTGTGTATCTACAACAGTTTTAATAAAGTCATCTCTTTGGGTTTTGTATTCTTGCCAAGCTTCAGTTTGTTTTTTAGTACCAAAACTTCCTTTATCAAAACCTAAACCAGAAGCTGCTTCATTTAAACCATACTTATAGATAGAAGGAACTCCTTGGAAAAATAATTTTTGTGGTCCTTGTACAACACCACCCATTAAGAAACCAGACATAAATACACTAAACCCTTCTGAAGATAACTGTGATCCCATTCCTGAAGCAATAGAAGCATTCCTTAATTGTATACCACCAGCCAATGGATCCTTCATAACCTCTGTAAAGTATCCTTCAGTTGCTGCTGCTACAGCTTCTTGTGATACTTCTTGTATACCTTCTGCAAAATTAGAAGCACTATATCTTAACATAGCAGCTCCACCTTTTCCAGCTAAACCTTTCCATCCTGCAGCTCTAACTTTTTTAATAGTACCTGCTAAATTAGAACCTACGTCTTCAAAGACATCTTTCATTAATTTACCACCCGCACCTCTTGTTGCTCCAGTCTTTACTACAGTTTTAAAGCCTGTTTCAAATGCATCATTAAAAACTCTACCTAAAGTTCTATTAAACCCTCCCATTGCATTTCCTAATACAAACCAGTTACTGGCATATATAATAGGAGCATTAGCCATTGTAGTATAAAAGGCTGCTTTACTTGCTTTAGAAGTAATCTTAGCCATTTCTTCAGGAGTAACAGCTCTTCCTGATTTAGCTTCATATATGTCTATACCTTCTCTTACAATGTTATTATAAACCATACCCCCTTCAAGCTTGCTCTCTGCTAATGCTAGATTAACTGCTCTTACATCTCTATAAAAACCACCAAATGTATTTGCTGCTTTGGCTATGTTAATACCATTCTGTGCTGCATTTTGAGCAGTCTTAAAATTCTTAAGTGCATATAACGTATTAGGTGCAAATGCATTTCCTAAAACTTGACCACCAGTTTTAGCAGCAGACCAAAAATCTTTTGCTGCGTCAGCACTCTTTAAAGTTCTATAAATGTCTCTACCGGCTTCCATACCTCTAAACACATTAAATACTCTTGCTCCTTCAACTGCTAGTCTTTTTAGGTTTGCTCCAGTTCTGGCTAATAACACTGCATCTGAAGCAGGATTTAAAAAACCTTGTACTCCTGCAGCAGCAAATAGTGCTAACTCTTCTACAGCAATAGAACCTATAATACCCATTGTATATGCAGAGTTTAGTAATAGGTTGTTAGTCCAAGCCATACCCCCATCTCTAGAGGAGTTACCAATTCTCATTGCATCCTCAAACTCTAATGCAGTAGTTGTATCAGGTTGATAAAAATAATCATCACCATCAAATAAATCTCCTATAGATCTATATACACTACTAAATCCTGAGCCAGCCAAACTAGTCCATTGACCCCACATTCTAGACATGTCATCATACACATCACTATTTACATTGTAATACTCTTCCATATTACTGTAAGGTGCAAAACCTAAATCATTAAAACTTGAATGATTAAAGTATCTGTCAAACTGAGCACTTCTCATATTGACAAATCGTGGTGCTTCTATATCATTAGAAGGTCCAGCAGAAACATTATCATTTAAAATTCTTTGAATCTTACTAAAATCATTATCAGGTGGGTTTTGTTGAGCAACAGGATCAAAAGTACCAGTAGCTAAAGATGGACGTGCTACACCTAAGTTAGCTAAAGCAGGTATACCATACTGATCTAACTCATTCTTAAATCTATTAACACCTGATATAATGCTTGGATCAACAGCATTTATATCTGCTATCTGCGTATAAGCATTATCAAACATTTCTGTAACAGGAATAAATCTCTCATCTGCTGGATTAACTACACTAGAATAAGGTCTTTGTGTTTCTTGTATAGTAGTAGCTAGAGAGTCATTCTGAAAGCTCTTGTCATTTTGGTTCTCCATCTATTTTTATCTTTGTCCGTTTTCAGCATTATCTTTTTCCCTAGCCAATCTATTTTCTTCTCTTTTATTTCTTAAAAATTTATCAAAATTAGCTATATGTATATCAAGTCCTCTTAATCCATTTTGCATATTAATAGGTTGTGTCTCTGTTCTAGTTGTGTAAGTACCACCCGGCACATATGTATTAATAGAATAATGTAGATTATATTGATTTGTACCTGTTTTAATTACTCTGTAAGTTCCAGTTGGTGATAATCCTTCAGGCATCTCAAACTCTGCATATCCATTATTACCAGCAAGTATAGCTGTTTCTACATTTGAATAATATAAGTTATCTATACTCTTAGTGTTACCATCAAACTCTTGTGGTATAATAAAACTAATACCTGCAGTTCCTTGAACACCATCTTCTACTGAGCTAGCTCCAGTTAAACTGTTTATTTCATCAGTAGTTAATGCACCAAATTCTGAGCCAGTTCCACTTGCAGTATTACTTCCTTGTTTCTTACTTGCTAACCACTCAGGATTAAATATTACTCTATATCCTGCATTGGTTTTAGTAGGATCATCTGACTTACCATATGATGGCATATACTGTATAGTAGCTCTAGGAGCTATTTTAGCAGTATTTGATCTCTTAGGATTGTTATACCATGTATTTAAATCTTGTTTATATAAGTTCCATGCTTTTATAGCTGTTGCATCTTGTTGCATCATACTTTGTACATCATCATAACCAAAGAAGTTTGCTGCATCTATATCTCCTTGTATAATACCATATCCTGTACCAGCATTGTCTAATGTATTTAATTGGTTTATTAGCTGAACCATTTCTGCTTCTGCTTGAGGATTTGGAGATAGTGGATCTAAAGTATACTCATAAGTAGGTGCCATAACAACATCCACCCCTTTTGCATCACTACGTCCATAAGCCGTAGAATATAAATCTCCACTAGCAACTTTACCTGAAGTTAAAGTCATGTTTAATACATCTCTGTTTTTCTGATAAAATCTTTGAGCTTCATCTTTAACTGCTCTTTCATCAATCATCCTTGCTCTAGAACCATCCTTATTATATATTGGTTTAGCTCTCTCTACATAGTTTCCATAAATAGGATCATATTCTCTTACCATTTCATAAGCAGGAATCATGTAGTCTTCATTGTTAGTACCTGTATCCCATTTCCAGTCTAAATTAGGGTTGGTTATATTACCTTCTTTAACTCCTTTAAGTACTAATTCTTCATACTCTTCATAGGACATTAGAGTACCATTATCATTCATTATAGGAGGGAATCCTGCTTCATCCATTTGAGCATATATATTATCTCCATCATCCTCTTTTAATACTGCAGCAGCAGATAAATCATATGCCGCTTTATGATTATCTAAAGCAGTAGTCATAAATTGATCTAACCCATCTCTTTTATTTATTGTACCATTAAGACCCCAAACCTTATTATATAATGCATCATATTGATTTCTTTTATCTGTACCCATTGTTAATGATGGATCATCTAGAGTTCTTTGTCTAGTATCTTTAAACTCTGTAGATAACTGGCCAAATAGATTTTCTACTGCCACTCTTTGATCATATACTGGTAAGGCATTTTCATCTTCAGGATCTATTTCAGCTGAAGTACTTAGCTTTTTTCTTATCTCTTCTATAGTACCTCTATATTCTGAACCATCAGATAAAGTAACACCATATGTTTGATCTTGGCTAGCATTATCTCCTGTTGGATTTAATAGCTGCATCATAGCTAAACTATCTTCTAACTGATCATTAAATATTTTACCATCTTCTTTTAGGAATTGTTCATTAGTTCTCTGAATTAAATCAGTATTTGGATCTAACTGACCATCATCATCAACTGCTCCAGTAATAGTAGTACCATCACCAAAGTTTACTCTAGTATCTGTAAGTGCATTTCCTAATGGATTACCTTGACTTCCTATAAGCTCACCTTTCTTAGCTGCTAAATCTTCTTCTCTATCAGCTTTATACTTTGCTAAGTTCATATCATTTTCTGCATTAGCTCTAATCTTAGCCATGTCATATCTAAACCTATCATCCATCATCTTTCTTTCATTGACTCTGATAGTGTGCTCTTGATCTCTTGCACCATAAGATATAGCAGCATTTACTAAATCAGTTTCAATATTGGCACCCATAAGCATTCTATATGCTTTGTTTAAATTGCCATCTACACTGTTAGTAGGTAATTGCCCTTCTCTTTTAATATTCATACGTGCATCCAATGCTGCTTGAGTTGCCTCAGCAACAGACATGTTTTCCTCTAATGCTTGTGACATATCAGAACCTGGAATTATACCATTTTGTTTTTGGTAGTTTTCCCAATTAGCATTTACATTAATTTGTTTTGCTTGATCTTCTAACCCTGCTTGTATAGCCAGATCATTTCTTTGATTAATTCTATTAATGGTTTCAGCAGCCCATGCGTTTTGTCCTTCTTCTACTGTTTGAAAAGCTCCTGCTTGCATACCATTAGCTGCAAAATCTCTACTAGCTACAAACGCATCATCTGCATAAGCTGCTTGTACTCTTGGATCTTTCATTAAAGTCTGCTGTAATATTTGTAATGCAGCACCAGTAACAAGTGAACCATTTTGATTAGTAATAATGTAATTGCCATCTTCACTAAACTGATCCATTTTCATTTTTAATGGAGGGTCCATTTCACCTAATATCTTTTCAGACATTTTATATAGGTTAACATTCTGCACATAATTAGGCAATTTCATATTTAATGCTTTACTTGCATCAGCATTTATAAAATCATCTAATTGATATTGCAAGCTTCTTTTACCACGCTCAGAATATCTATCAGCAGCAACTTCAGTTCCTTGATCTAGTAACCGTTGTGCATGTGCCATTTCTTTTCTATATGCAGATGTATATACTATGTCTTTTACAATTAAATCATCCTCATAAAAAGGTGCAAAAACACTTCTAGCATTATCTGCATTTTGTTGTAATGACAAATCCATACCAGAAATTTTTTCAATAGCTGGTGCTATAGTTTCTGCATATTGATCTCTCTTTGTTTTGTTATCTTCTCTAGATAAGTCAGCATATACTACCTTGTTGTATAGATCATTAGTTGCTTTAAAATTGGCATCATACTTATCAGTTCTTGTTTCTAAAACTGCAGACAAGAATTTATAATCCGGTGTAAACGGTTTAATATCTGGTAAGTAAGTATCTGCTCCTTTAATGTATGTTGCCATAATTCAAAATTAATATAATTTAATAAGTTTACAAAGAGTATTAAATAAACTCTTTAAGTTTATACACCCATCTTTCCACTGTAAAATGGTACTGCATATTTCTTTAGTCCTCCACCTTTCTTACGTGTTATTTGCACATTAGAACCTGGATAACCTGGTAAACCATTTGTCATTGCTTCATTTCTTCCAACAGTCAAATCAGAATTTAATGTTTGACCTGCACCAAGACTACCCCAAACTTTAAGAGCTTCTGTCATATCAAGTTCTTGATCAGGAAAATCTGCTTTTAGGTCTGTATAAAAATCTTTAAAATCATCTATTTTAGGTTTTTGTGAATCTTTATATAACTGTCTACCATTATCTCCCCACTCTACTCTACCAGCTCTTTGTGGATTTATATCATAATAACTGTATAAATCATTTAAATTTGCTGTGTTAGCGGCATTAGTAATACCTGCATTATATAATTCATTTGCTTTTGCTGTTTTCCAATTAGAAAAGTTTTGTGCATTTTGCAAACTTGTTATAGTATCATCGTATAGTTTAGTATCTTTAGCTGCATTTCTAACATCAACTTGTAAATCTAATTGAGGTTGTAATGTAGCTACTTGATTCATAGTCCTAACATTATTAGTATTGACTTGATTAATAGCTTTAGCATTTTGATCCATTGTTTTTCCAAATACATTGCTCCCTGCTAAAGCTTGTGGTCCATATGATGCTAATGAATCAGCCATAGTAGCTAATGATGCATTGTTAGCATTAACTCTTCCTGTGTAATCATCTAATACATAATCAACCTTTTGCTCTTCTAAAGTAGGTGCCCAAGGTAAAAATAACTCATCTTCAATACCCATTAATGTATTTAGGTTATTCTCATCTTGTTTCCACCATTCTGCTTTTGCTGGTTGTTCTTCCGGAATAGTTATCTCCAACTCTTCTTTTGGTTCTTCAGGAAGATCCATAAACTGTTCATCTTGTGATGTAAAGTCTACATCTAACCTAGGTGTGTTAAAAGTATGGAATCCTAATGCTCCATCATATCCTTCTCCTTGTACATAACCTTCATCTCCTGGTTTCTTAAAATGTGGTACATATGGTATACCTAACTGTTCAGCTTCTTTCTTTCTAGTTTCTTCTGCTAATACCTGGAACTCTTTCCATTGTGGGTCATTTGCAGGTTTGCTATAATCAAAACCTTCAATCTGTTCAGTAACATCTCCCCATCTATTCATAAAGTCTGCCTTCCCTTCTTCAGACTTAAGCTGTGAACTACCATATGCATATATACCTGAAGATGGATCTGCTGCTATACTAGGATCATATGTACCATCAACTACTTGATTGCTATATATAGTACCTTGTTTTGTAGGTCTATTACCACCTGAATAAATCCCAGGTCTATATGATCCAATAGGAGAGTTTTCTAGTACTTCACCTTGTGCTTGGTTATCTGCTGATATAACAGATGTCTCACCTGTACCAACTCCTTCAATATCTTGCACAACTACTTTTTCTGCATCTTTAAATCTTGATTGGAAAGGTTTATACGCTCTAATTTGTTTTTTACCATTTACTTCAACTACAGTTAGTTCATATCCATCTTTTCTATATTGCTCAAGTTTATTATAGTTATCTGTACCTTCTTTATATGGATTTTTAGCTTCAGATAATTTACCTGAGTTTAAGTTTACATCTTCTTTAAGATCTTCATTTACATCTGTTACAGTTCCATTGTTAACCATCTCATCAGTTACTGTTACTGTTTCTTCTGAGTTGCTTGGTGCTTCATATCCTACTCTATACTCTTCTGGAATGTCTCCTCCGTTATTAACTTTGTTTGCCATTCTTAAAGCTTCCATCATACTTAACGTTCTGCCATCTTCAAATACCCATTCCTTACCATCCCACGTAGGATCTTGTGCATTTTCAGGCCATTGTTGACCTTTTCCTTTTGCAAAATCAGATGCTTTTTCACCAGCCTTTTGATAGTTTGGTAAGTTACCTCCATATTTTGCAGTTGCCATCATAGCATTGTTTGCATCAGCTAATTCCATTTGTTCAAATGATCCTGGTGCTGGAGCTTGTTGTGGTGCTTGTTGTGGTTGTTCTTGAGCTTGTGCCATAAACTGTTGCAACATCATTAGTTGCTGTTGTTGTTCTGGCGGCAATGCTGCTATAGCTTCACGTTGTGCTTGTTGTTCTGTAATCTGTTCTACTTGTGATGTAAATTGTATAGGATCTTCACCTATAGAAATTAAATAAGGATGTGCTGCTAATGGAACACCATCAGAAAAATTCTTTTTAGATTCTTGCATATAAGCTAACTTAGATAAATCATTCATGTTTTTCTTTAACATGAGCTCTGCACTTAATGAAGATATATTATCTGCATACTGTGAATCTAATTCACCATAATAATCATTTAATCCAAATCTTTTAGACAATTTAGCAGGTGTCTTTCTATCTCCTGCTATATCTAATTCAGCCATTTCTTCTTTACCAAACTTTAATTTTGGTGTATCTGAATAGATAAATGATTGTTCTGGTAAAAACATTGGTACTCCTCCTTTACTATGTCTAGGACCCGTAATATCATAAAGACCAAATGTCCCATCATTATTTAAATCTGTTAATACAGTTTCTCCACCTTCTGCTTCTACATTAGCATTTTCTCTAGGTACACTTGAAAGACTATATCTTACATTTTCATCTTTAGTGTTATTAAAGTTTGTGTTTCCGTAATATTGTTGTGGAGTTGTAACCAAACCATAATCAGCTTGATCACCGGTTATCATGCCACCATCTTGCATAGCCTGAACTTCTTGAACTTTGCCGTCAACTAATTCAAAACCCTTTGGTAATTTATTTATCTTAATTCTTGCCATAGTTATAATAATTCAATATCAGCTCCCGCTGCAATTAGTTTAGCTAACATTGTTGAATCAACATTAACTGTCATTTCTCCTCCTTGTTGTTTTAAACCAAATAATTCCATTAAACTTGCATCATTATTTGGTTGTTTAGATTTAAGTACCTCTACAACATTATCTCCTTTACCTTTGTAAAAATTTCTTAAAAAGTCATAGCTCTGACCATTACTAGCTGGGGGAGTAGAAAAGTATGGCATTTTATTTTTCATATTAACTATCCCACTATAATTACCTGAACCATCATTATATAAATCATCAGCAATAAATGTAACTACATCTGCGTTGTTCATCATTCTAGCTCCCATTTTGTTATTTGATTGATTAACAAAAGCTGTATCTCTTGGAGTTATATTCATTTCTTCTAAGATCTTAAGTGCACGTTTGTTTCCAACACCTTTACTTTTAAACTCTTCTAAGTACTCTTCATAATAAGGATGATTCTTACCTGTTTCTTGGCCATCTTGTGCTTTAGCCATTTCTCTTTTAATAACTCTATCTCTATTTGCAAGATATGCTTCTGCACCTTTAGCACCTCCATAAGCCATATTACTAAGTATATTATGCTGTGCTTCAGGAGGTAAAGCTTTAAATCCAGGATTGTTAACTCCTCCACCTTCTTTGCTTAAATATAAACCTGTAGTTCTATCACCTTCACTACCCATTATTCCAGAGTTTACATCAAACGTTCCTCTTTTATTAAAGGCATCTGTTTTGGTTCCATAGATATTATCTGCCACTAAATTACCTCTTAGTTCATTTTTAGCATCTCTAATATTTTTATCTTCATACCAGTCATTTATTGAATCAGCTGCTTCAAATGCAAAATTACTTAAACTACCAAATCCTCTTGCTACATTACTATTTATTAATCTATCTGTAAAACCATCCAGACCACCATAATCTTTAGTAACTTCTGGTCCTTGTATATCTCCATATAAATCTGCAGCAGTACGTTGTTGTGCTGGTCCTACACCTGCATCTTCAGTAGCATCTGGAGTAACATCTGGTGCAGCATCAGAATTAAAACCATCAACATAAGCTTGATATTGTTGTGGTGCATCAGCTGTGCCTCTAGTAACAGGATCTTGTTGTACCCATTCTTGAAAACTTAATGGGCCATCATCAGCAACAACATCACTATCCATTGGATCTGCAAAAGGAGCTCCTGTTTCTGGTGCACTAAATTGTGCTTTATATAAATCACCACCTTGTTGCATAAAAGCTGTTGCAGCTGTAACATCTCCTGCCATTAATCTTGCAAATGACATAGGGTCATCTTTAATTTTTTGTTTAGCTTTTTTAGCTCTTTTTCCAAAACCAAACAATGCTTTAGGTATTTCTGATCCATAAGCTTGAACAGTTATTTGTTCATCAATCACTTCTTGATCATCATTTCCACTTCTCATCTTTTCTCTTATGGCATCATATGTAGCTTTTGCTGCATCACTTAAACCATCCATATTAGAATTAAACCAATTACTAAAATCTTCTTCTGCTTGTTGAATTGGTGTATTAGTAATTTCTATAGTATTATTTCTATCTGGATCATCACCTGCATTTTCCTGTACTACTGGATTACCTAATGCATCTACTTCTGGATTCTCAATATCATATTGTTTTTTCCATGCTTGTATTGCTGCTTGATTTTCATCAGATAAATCTAACTTAACATTATAGTTAGCATTAAGCTCTTTATTTATTTTATTATTAATAGTTTTATTTTTCCAATCACGGAATGAACCATCTTTTAAACCATCTCCATCTGTATCACCAGCAAACATATCTTGATATGCATTATTTAATACATTAGCTACTTTACCTAAACTAAAATTGTTTCCTGTTTTAAAAGCATTAGGATTAAAATAATTTTTAGTAGTTAAAATTCCTTCATCTGATGTCTCAGGTTTCTTACCTCCTATGTACTGATTATCTTGATTTGTAAGTGTAACGTTTGCTGCATCAAAAAACTGCATCAGTTGATCTTGTTGGTTCTTCTGTTCTTCTGTTAATCCAACTTCTTCTTCACCACCACCTTGCATGTATCCCATTGAAGGATATGCATTTGACCCATAAGCCATAGTACGTGGCATATCTATTTCAGAACCACTTTGAGCTTTTGGTGGTTCATGACCATAACCTGCATCTTTAAGTCTTAAGTGAGTAGCTACATCATTAGCTTTTATTTTTCTATCCCCTTTATACATAAAGTGTGGTTTGAACTCTTCTTGTTCACCACCTTCTTCTTTTTTCCAACCAGCTGCATTCTTTGCAAAATTAGCCATCTTAACTACAGATGGTGGGTAAGCATCAGTATTAGCCATAACCTTGTTATATGCTTCCTTAACACTCATACCACGTGCTTTAGCCCATCTAGTAAACTTACCTTTGTTTTTTGGATCTATTTCAATTCCTGACTTAGCCATTTCCATAGGTTGTGTAGCTACTGGACCTTGTTGATTTTGTGCAAGTTCTTCATTTCTAGCTAGTTCTTGTGGATTAGCATTAACCTGTGCTGCAGTTGCAGGCTTAGGTTGTTTCATTAATCTTACATTTTCAAACAACACAGTTATATCTTCTTCTTGATAACCTCCTGTCATTAAGGCTTCAGCAATAGTTCCTTGATCTATTTGCTGTTCCATTAGGCTCATAACAATCTCTTCTGGCTTACCTCCTTGTTCAAGTGAAGTAGAAAAGTATGTAAGAATCTCTTGCACAGCAGGATCCACCTGTTGTTGTTGAGGTTGAACCATCTGCTGCATCATTGCACCACCTTGTTGTTTTACACTTTTTTTGTTTAAATTCACTTTGCTCATATTATATTATTAATATACAAATAATTAAGGAGATTCACTAATCTTTATGGTTTAAGAATTATCAATAATCTTAGTCATGATATAATTAGCAGGAGACATACCAGCAGATTTAGCTTGCTTATAATGCTTTCTGTTAAGCCTATCATGTAAATTTTTTGCAAATACTTCTCTATTAGTTCCATCATAATCTCCCATTATATAATTTTTAAATACTCCATATTCACCACCCCTTGCCATAGTTGTTACTTGAAATGGATCACTCTCATTTAAATAAGCATAACTTACAGGGAATACATCCTCTATATAGTTATTTACTTTTGATATATACTTTTCTCCTGGTTGTTCAAGACCTGTATTTAATGCTAGTGAATATGCTACATCTCCAACCGGCCCTAAATACTTATATTTTGTAGAACTTATATCTGCCATAGATCCTTCATACAAATCTCTAAGTGCTGCTACTTCTTCTTCAGGTGTACGGTCATCATCTACTCTACCAGTATTTATAAGTCTATTACTACCTTGATTATATGCTAATATTGACATGTTCCTAATGTCTTGTTCTGTTAAACCTAAAGAAGGATACTGTTGAGCGTAATCTTTAAATAACTCATAGTTCTTTGTAAGTATATAAGATATTGCATCAACAGATTTATTATCATCAGATAAATCTTCTGGGCCAGTAATATTAAAATATTCTCTGGCAAAATTATCTAATGCATCATATTTTGTTTTTCCAATACCTAAAGAAATTGAACTATCTTCTCTACCTTTTAAGTCATATGCAATACCTTGAAGTCCAAAATTTTCTCCTCTTGCTTCATCAACTGTACGTGGTGCTTGTGCTCCAACTCCTGACTCAACACCAGTAATACCAAAGGTTGCAGTCTTTAACCATTCAGGATCTACAGATGAATTTAGTATTTCAGGTATTTTAGTTGAATTATATGTTGCTCTTTTTAAAATATTATTAACTATTTCTTTTCTTTCAGGACTCAATTGTGTTCCCCATTTTCTTTCTAAGTTTGGAATAGCCATTGGGTCTATACTAACATCTTCATCACTTACCTCATATGTAGATTTTATTTCTACATCTTCATTAGGTCTTCTAATCCATGCAGTAGTTAATTCATTATAAGGTTGTTGTATAACCTTACCGTTTACATTATGTGTTATAATAGGTATACCATCTTCATTTATATCTGATACAAAACCACTATGTGTATTAAACGTTTTAGATCCTAATGTTTCTGCATGATGACTAGAACCTTGCCAATATATACCAACTATATCACCTACTTGATAATCACTAGCTTTAGTTTGATTCTTCTTATTCTTTTTTACTTTATTAGTAATTAGTTTAAGTTCTTCAATTGGAGTATTTTCATCTATATTTTTAAATGCTACATCATCATATATATTAAATATTCTTTCACTATTTTCTGCACCTTCCATAGATTCATATAAATCCCAAGCATCTTTATATTTTACACCAATAGCTTCTGTAAGAATATCATTTCTTTCTAGAATAGTACACATACCTGCAGCACATCTTGGCTCATCTAATCTGTTAGGAATATTATTAAATACTGTTGTATTAATATCTTCATCAAAATTATCTGTATTATATGCATCTATTGCAGCTCTAGTTTGATCACCAAACTTACCGTCAACACTAGAACCTCTCCCATTTAATAATGTAGGGCTCATGTATCCTTCTTTTATTAATCTTTCTTGTATAGATTTTACTTCATCATATGTATCTTTAGAATACTTTTTATAATATCTTGATATAGCAGTAGGATCAAGGTTACTATCATCTACCATTGCTCTATGAGCTGCATATGTTCTATTGCCATAAATACCATCTGCACCTGTTCTGCCTATATCATATCCTTTAGCTACTAATATGTTTTGTAAATCTTGTATTTGATATTCATCTGCTTCAGCCATATCTTTCCATCCTTCTGCATAGTAATTAGATTTTTTAATAAAATCTGCTATTAATACTGGATCTTGATATTCTACTGATAATTCTTGCATTATGTCTTGATCTTGTTGTGATGCCAATAAAATGTTTTCTATTTGTTCCTCAGTTAAATTTGGATTTTCACTAATTGCATCTAAAACATATTTAGGTATTCCTCTTTTAGTTGAATCTACATAAGTGTTATCTTGTTGTACTATAAAGTTTGTAGGATCATAATCTTCATAGTTTCCAAAAGGATTTTGAAATATAGCTGTTGCGTCTCTTGGATCATCTTCTAAAATAGGTAAAGTCTGTAAAGGCAACCTTGGTGCCCTAGGTAATGCTACTCTAGTATTATCTTGTTGAACTACATTCACTTCTCTATTACCATTCTGACCTTTTGGTAATGAGCCACCAGCTTTATAAAACTTTCTACTTGTCTCTAAATATTGTACTGGTGTTTTATTTTCTAAAGGTTTACCATCTTTACCTTTTGTTCTTTGATCTCCAAACAAATGTGGGTAAACTTCCTCTAAACCTTTACCATCTCTAATTACTTCTCCAAAGTATTTTCTAGCTCCTTGTCTACCTAAAAAATTAGATAGGTTAATAATATCTTCATATGAGTAATCCCAGTTATCTCCTAGTTGGTCTTTATACTCTATAGTAAGATCATATGCATCTTTTACTAATGGTGTTACAATTGTTTGACCATTCTCATCTACAAAACCTTCATACAATCTTTTTGTAAATATATCATCTTGAGCTTTTAAATCTTTTATAAACTCATCTCTAGTTCCGTCATATAAACCTAACTTATCTAATTCAGAAAATCTTTGACCATATAACCCAGAAGCAGTTGATTGTTTATTTTTCATTAATTTACCACCTAAGCTTTCTGCTTGAGCTACAGATTTTTTTACACCATCTAAATTTATTTCAATATCTCTCCAACTGCCACCATCTTGAAAACTACCTCCAAGTCTTTTATAGAAGTCAGTTAGATTTTGCATAATACTTTCTGAATTGCCTATCATAGTATTATATCCTCTTCCCACTTCATTAGCTCTCATTTTTCCAACTATTGAAGGAGGTAACACATATTCAGTGTTAATTGGCATATTACCCATACCACCACTCATATTTGCTGCACGCTCAGTTGCTACTCCTTTAGATACATTAAATGCTTTAGCATCTGCTGGATCAAGATATACAGAAAATAATCTTTTAGGATCTTTAGGATTTAGCAAGCCTGGCTTTAAACTATTTTTTGCTGCATTTAAATAAAATGGAGTAATCTCATCACTAAACCAATTACCATCCTCATAATTTACAAACGTTTGATTATTTACATTAGCATCTTCAATTCTATTTAATCTTATTGCATCTGCTTTTTTCATTAATTTCTTAGAACCATCTGTAGTAAATACTTCTACCATATCATCAGCTGGTTTTATTACGTCTTTTACTTTTTTAACTGCTTGTTTAATTGGCCCTTTAAAATTTTTACCTTTAGCTAACCATGCAGGTATAACAGGTATAGCACCTAATGCATCAAAAGTTCCATCTATATATTCTCCTTCTTCAAAATTTCTATCAGCATTTTCTGCATATTGATACCAAGCAAAAGGATTAACTATGTCTATTATAGAATCATAAATATTTCTGTTAGGATTAGCTACATTTACATTATCAGGAATATCTTGATTACGTACACTATAACCAAATGATGTCAAAGGATTAGCTAATACATCAGCAGCTTTTTCAAAGAATCCTGGTGGATTATATTGCCTTATCTCACCAGCCTTTTGTTTAATAGGAATAGCTTTTATAAGTTTACCCATTACATCTCCTTCTTCACCAATAAATTGTGGAAAGTTTCCATCAAATACATTTACACCTTCTGTTCTTATTGGAAGATCAGGCCCAAATGCTCTTGCATTTCCTGCGTCATAAAAAGTTTTATAACTAAAATCTTTAGATCCAGTATTGTTCCAAACTTCTTTATATAACTTTTTATTCTGTTCAGCAGATATAGTACGCAATCCAGGATTAGGTTTTACTTTTAAAACATACTTTTGACCATTAATAAAATCATCTGTATTACCCAATGTATAAATTGAATTTGGGTTAGTAAATTTTCTAACATGATCTGCTGCCATATCAAAATCTCTACCAAAATTCATAGTTTGATTCCATTGTCTTTTTCTAATAGTACCTGTAGAGCCGGGTATTTGTGTACCCATAATCTCTAAAATCTCATCATCTGTTTTACCTAAAAACTTTTCTAAGTTTCTTATTTCATCATTTAAATATACACCTCTATATATTGCATCAGCATCCGTAGTTTGAAAAAGATCTTGTAAATACTTAACTCCTTTCTTTGCATATGGTCTTAACCAACCCAAGCCCTTTTGTGCTTTTGGTAAACTACCACCTAATTCTTTATATCTTTTTAATTCACTTATAATACTTTTATCTAGAGGGATTATTTGATATGCATCTCTTATATCTGACTTACCATAATTATTAGTTATAATAGCATCATGCCCATCATCTATCATTTTTTGTACATCTTCTATTGAATATGTTCTTGCTTTATTTTCTATAAAAGGATTATTAGGTCTAATTTTTGCTCCCCATTTTTGAGCACCATAATCTCTAAATGCTGAATTACTTGGTGTAAAAAAACTTAAATTTTGAGGAGCTTTCCAACTTGAATACACTCTAGGATTTGCAAAATCAAGAGGTTTCATTATACTTTCTGGATTACTTGTGTTTCTGTAAAAAATATAATCTTCAGCTGGTGGTCTATTTAATCTTTTAGGAGTATCAGAAAAAAATGACATTGCATTTGGAGTTTCTTCAACTACGTCATCAGTAACACGTACACCATCATCAAAATAATTTTTTATAAGTTGTATTCCTTTCTTTACATAAGGTTTAGCTAATTTACCAAGTTTTCCTAATTGAGCTTGTGGTATTTCTACAACCATATCACCTGGAAATTGGTATTCATTCTCAGGCAACATCATTTGTTCATTGCCAAGATTATCTACACCATAAACAGGAAAATCTACATCTTTCATTGTTATACTTCCTGACTCAATAATATTAACTGGATTGTTTATATCAGAGCTAGTACGTTTATAACCTTCTACAGATATATACTGTGTTATATCTTGTAAGAACTCATTTGGTCCTCCAGGTAATCCTATGCTTTTTTTCTTTCCCATTTTATCTCATTGATAATTGTAACTTAGTATTATATAATCTTAATAACATCTTTCTATTACCTGATACATTTCTTCTAAGAATAACTTGATTAGAATAATGTCTAAACTTCTTACGTTGTGTTTGAGGTTTGTTGTAATTAAGGTTAGTTGCATTTAATGTTCTTACATACCCGTTACAAGATGTATTAAATATTGGTTGTTCTGCATTTGTAAATTCTCCTCTATCATTAGTAATATCCCAGAATTGATTAAATCTAAATTTATGTTCTTCTTTAGATACAAGAATCTCCATGTTGTTTGGTGTTATTATTGGGTAATCTAAATTTGCCCAAGGCCTATTGAATGGTTGAGGAGTTAGAACTAATAATCCTGAAACTTGATCATTGTTATACACAATAGATGCATCAAAATTATAATCTAAATCTTCCCATTTGTCTCCACCACACATGTTGTATTGTGGATCTCCTTTATATACATATGTTTCTAATTGGTATTGGAAACTTCTGACAGTATTAACAGCTTGACCAGTATTGGAAATTAAATCTATCTCCCAAGGATAATCTACATTATAAAAATTAACAAATGAATCACATCTTACATTGTGTCTCCAAAACCCTCCTACATTATAATTTGCAGGTGTGCTATCATAATAAAAATAATTACACAATCTTGGGTCAGGATTAATATATCCTGGATCACCTATATCAAATATACCAGGTGCACTATCAGGACATGTTCCACTTATTGTTGTTGTAGCACCTGTTACTGTAGAAGGTGGACAAGAACAAGTTACTTTTCTACATATAGGAGGTGTTATGTCATCACATGTTCCACTAGCATCTGTATATGTTGATGATGTAGCATTCAAATATACTGGTGTATATCCCGCTGGACATTCACATACATAAGGTATTTGACACACAGCTCCTGCAATAGCTGCAGCAGATGCATCTAAAGATGCTTGATTTTGTGAATCCATAACAAATTGATTTTGCCCAGGACCACCGGAATATACAGTGTTAGAAAGACTATTAAGTATTCCTGCATTTGGAGGAGCACCTGGACCAATATTACAAAATACCCCATAAAGTTCTTGTGCAGTATTACTGCCTAAATTAGCAAGAGCCCAAGCTCCTGTATTTGTTGCTTGACCTCCTCCTGATATAACATTTGGTGATTGAAGAACTGCCATTTGTCCACTGTTTGCTGGGGTACCATTTGTACCATCTGTAACAGTAATCATTATTTGTCTAAAAAATGGGTTTCCTGATCTATCTCCTAAATCAGAATCAGCCTTATTATTTAGTAAAGTAAAAGCTCCACCTGTTGTACTAGTTGTAGGGTTATTAGGTTGTAAAGCTTGTTGTGCATTTGTTCCACCACCATTAGTAAGGTTAAAGCCTTCAGTAGACATCCACCCACATGCAAAAGCACCAGTCAAATCACTTGCCATACTTGGGTTAGTATATCCACCAGCTGGATCTGTCCACCATGCTGCGTCTGCTGCCCAAGCTTGTAAACCTATCTGCATATTTCCTGCTGCTAATTCATCAGCTATTGCTGGATTATTTAGAAATACATCTAACCAACGCATTTGTGCTGTAGCTCTATCTGTATTGTTCATTACACCTGTACCTGGAATTACATTTCCTGCAGAATCAAATTGCATAGGTGTATAATTAGGAGTACCTGTACTACCTGAACAATCCATTGCAATAACTATATCTAGTAAACAATCTTGTGGTCCCCCTGATACAGATGCATTAACTTCTTCTACATCTATAATTGCATTTACTGTTTCATTTACACCTATTTCACATAAGCCATTAGCAGGATTAAAATTATATCCTGGTGGACATTGTGGTATAGTACCAGTTATTGTCTTTGTAGTAAAGAAATGATTAATGCTTGGTAATGCTAATTCAGGATGCCAATCATGGAAAGAGATCCATGCTTTTACTTTTGGATCATATGATACAGTCCATGAACAATCATCAAAATATATTGGATCACCAATATCAACATTAATTGATCCCCAAACTCCAGATGTTATAGTCACAGGTTTTGAAGCTGTATCACTAAAAGTTGCATCAGCAACATAAGCAGGTTTTAATTGATAATCTTTTTTCATGAAATAAACCAAATCATCTACTGAGTCATACATTACTTGACATCCTACACCAGCTACTGGATTATCTGTCCATGCTGTGTTTTCTGATTCAGGGAACTGCTTTATAAATCTTGATGGTAAATATTTAGCAAACCACCATTTCATACCATTGTTAGATATAGGATCTAATCCTTTACCAGCATACTGAAATATTTTTCCTTGTTGTTGTGATATAAAAAATAAACCTGCTGAGGTATTTATTACACCTCTTAAACTTTCACATGATCCATATTCATTAGATATGTCTGCATTAGCAACGTTTTGGAATGGTTGACTAAATAGTTTACCATCTCCAATAGTTACATTATTATTTGAACCTAATTTTAATGTATCTACTCCATTAAATAATTGAGGAGATAAATATGGGAAAAACACCAATGCTCCATTCTTACTAATAGGTTTAATAACACTTACTTCATTTTTAAAGTCTTTATAATTAAAGTTTAAGAATACTCTCCAATAATCTCTTTTTGATTCTTCTTGTGCTTGTAAAGAATATATTAATCTTTTAGGATAATTTACATAACAATTTGCTGCAACGTAAGGATCATAATCACGGGGTTGTATTTGACCAAAAGAAGATATTTGAGTAACAAATTTAGATGCAGATAAAGAATCATCATATTTATAAAAATTATCTTTCTTTTCTATACTTGCATTAAACAGTGCATCTATATCATTATACTCATATATATCATAAAATCTTTTAGCAGGCATATCTTCCCAATCTCTATATGCAAGATTAATTTCTGACTCAACAAAAAATTCATTTATCCCATTAACATGAGTATACATATATGCGTATCTCATATTATATGCTGGGTTTGGATCACCACCTGTATCAAAAGACCCAAATATAGAACCAAATAAACTAGTTGATTGACAATTATCATTACCTCTATCTAAATAATATCTGTCTGTTGGTACTTTATCTTGCCAAGGTCCACTAGCAAAACCTATTGATGCAACTTCACCGGCTAAACCACTTATATCAAACTTAGAAGAATCTAACCAAAATCTAGGGTATGGAATATTTACATATAATGAATAGTCAAATGAATACTCATTAGGTTGGCCTACTAAATAATCTGTAAAAATAGGCATAATACATTTCTCAGTATATCTATTAATATATACATCTCCATTAAACATTGGCTTTGAAGTATATAATCCAGCATATTCAGGATCTAATAATTCAACACACCCTCTCATTTGTACTTGTTTTATTCCATCTAACTGACCATATTGATTATCAAAATTAAATTTAAGAGCTCCATATAATGAAGAAATAGTTTTTCTAAAAGGTCTTTGGAAATTAATTAAATTACTATCTCCATAATCTTGTGTAGCACTACCACCTAAAGTAAATCTTGAATCATCTCTTGTAAAAGGATCAGCTAAAGGTAGTTCAGTTGAAACAGCAACTGTGCTAGGTCTAAATAAATTATTTATTTTATACTTAGTTCCGTCAAAACTTTGAAAAGATGAACCTATATAATTGGAATCACTGTTTTTTACACGGAAGGTATTATTAATATTTGCTGGTATAAAATTATTATAAAATCCATTAGAGTTATATTTTAAAACATAATCTGCTGGATCAATTAAGTTATACATTAAGTCAATTACTTCTTGACCTCCTATTGCAATATTTTTTTGTGCTAATGATATACCTGCCATAAATCTAAGTACTGATGGCATAGCACTTTCTGGAGTATCATATGTAGCTCCAAGTTCTGAACCACCACCATACATTCCAGGAATTGCAGCTTTTAAAGCTCTTGATTCTGCTATAGCATTTAATTCTGTTGAGGATGTTGCACCTCCTGTATATAAATCTGCTGCATCTATAGCAGTATCAATAAGTGCATCTACTACTAAATTCCATAATGCACTTATCCCTGCTTGGACACCAATAGAAGTACCATAGATAAGTTGAGTTCCTGATGATACTAAAGGTGGAACTACACCCACAAAAGGAGCATTACCATCAGCATTACTTCCTGATAATGGTACAGCTGTTTTATGAGTTGTACCTTGTACTGCATGTAATGCATATCCAATTCCTATTAAACATGCTAATGAAGATGCTACCGGTCTAAGTAATTTAAATTGTGGATGATCTTCTGATGCTTTAAAATAACCAGTGCTATGACCATGTTGTTCACCGTATATTTTAGTTTCATACGCATTTAAAAATGGTTTAGTAAACATTAAATCTGGAGAAGAAAATGTAAATACATCATCCGTGTATCCTGATAAAGGTGGATAACAGTCTAAACTATCGGTAAAACTAGTAGAACACTGTGGTGAAGGACCAGCTGGGTTACCACAATATGAAGCATCTGTTGACCCTGACCTTTGATCTCTTGAAGATCCTGCTTTTCCTTTATGAAAATACACATCATCCTGTAAACAATTGTAAGGATAGTTAGGATACAAACCTTGTGTGGCAGTTCCTAATAAATTAGCTTGACCAGGTATATCATACTTACGCATATTTTTAAACATACCTTTTGCTAAAATTGATTTAGCTCCTTGTCTAGATCCTCTTAGTATTTCATATCCAACTATATTTTCTATAGGTGTACCATCATTGTACAATGGTATAGCAATATCAGAAAACTCTACCCCTAAAAGATTTATTAGATCCCCTTCTGTTGTACTTATTCTTAAATCTGAACCTAATGATTCATCAGGCATTTTATGATGCCTAATTTTTTTACCACATAAATCCCCCCATATATCTGGTCTATTAGTTGGGTATCTTTCTGTGGATTCCCAAAATGCCATTTCCCCTCTTCCTATAATTACAGAACCGTCTGGTTGTACTTCATTCACAGGTGATGGTGCACCTGCTGTATTATATACTTTAAAAACCGGTTCACCATCTATTTGATTTAATACATTTTGTCCACCAATTATAGCATTTTCCATTTCTGGTCCGGATGGTGTATTATACATCACTGGAGCTCTACCAGGTATATGATATGATGAAGATCTTTCTCCAGTATTATATATCCACCTAATAAAAAATGCATATTGCTCATCACGCATAAAACCTACTTTAGGTCCGGCTAAATGATAATAAGTAGAAGGTTGTTGATTTATTACATAGTTAACTTTAATGTTATTTGCTAAAGGTTGATAATTAAAATCAAATTGCTCTGTAGGCCCTTGTCTTAACAACCAATCATTTACAACAAACATAGACTCAGACTTTTCATATGCAGGACTACGCAATGGAATTGTAACTAAATCTACAGCTGGTAAACTTTCATCAACATTATCTATATTAATAAAATCTTGTTCAGTACTATATATACCTATTTTTTTTGCTGATGTTTGACCTTGATTTCTTCTTAATAATACTACTTCATAATAAAAAAAATCTTGATCTAAATTAGATAATGAAATATCTAAAGAACTACTTGTACCTTCATGACTCCACAATCCTATTACATTTGAAATACCAATATAATCTGTTACCTTTTGTTCATTTTCTACATAAGCTATAAAAACTTGATAGGATCCATTTTGTAACATTCCTCCATCAGTTGCTTTAGTTATTTCAACACAAGGAGTATCTACCAATGGAGCTAATCTTATTTTTTCACAATTTAATTTTTTTGGTTCTAAGTCTACAAACTCTGAACATGGTTCACCATTAACATCTATACCGGCTACCTGAACTTGTTTATATGGTATATTATCTATATTTAAAGATCTAGATGGATTATTACCATCATCCCAATATACTTGCCATGAACAATCAAAATTTTCTTTTGCTGCTCCTGTAATTAAATGTTTAGTTGAAAAATTTAAACATGTGTCGTTAACTAGTGTTGTATATTTACATTCACTATCATCAAATGTACCTATTTCAGAATTTATATCATCTGTAGAATATACTATCCATTCATCACCATATCTATGTATAGCACCAATAACTGTATAAGGTATAACACCACAAGATAAGTTTGATGGTTCATTACCTATTATTCCTAAATCTCCATCCTCTGAATTATTTACTACATTACGTGCATGCCACCAAGCTTGGTTGTTTTCCAAAGATGGAGTAATGTCTTTGTTCATCCCCTTAATAAAGGAATTTGTTTGTACTGATGAACTCCCCTTTGATGGAACCTTACTTCTACTACCAGAATTAGTTGTACGTTTTTTTGCCATAATTTCTTAACTCTTTATTTAACTGTACTAGTAGTTCTAGGTCCTGATACTATTCTAGGATTAATTGGTGCATAACTTAAAAACATATTATAATAATTATGATACTGTGCTCTTCTGTTTACTTCCCACATCTTTTTCATCTCAGCAAAGTTTGGAGTATTAACAAAACTTAATGCATTATTTCTAGATGCACGCAATCTTGTTTCTACAAGCTGTAATTGATTAGAAACATTTTCTCCATTAAATACCATATTTTCAAGTATTCTTTGCTTTATAGCATATTCATAGTATTCATTGCAATATGGTTGATCTAATACTAGTAATTCACCAGCAGCATTTTCCATAGCTCCTTGATAACTTATATATACTTTTCCTGTTTTAAATGTTGTTAATAAAAATCCATCTTTTAATTCTGCTATATCTGGTGCTTGAGCTCCCAGTTCAGGACAATAACAAACTTTATCATTTACCCCTTGTATTCTTAATTCAGTCCAATCTGTAAATGTTCTAAAATTACTTGGTCCAACTCTTTGAATTAATTGATAACTATTCTTATCATCACATGTTTTAATTACACATACATCTCTACATTCAGGGTCCTCACATGGTCCTGATTCTCCTGGAGCTGGTACATAAGGAACATCATTAAATGTTTCTATATGTGTTCCAGAAGGCATTGTATTATTTATTGAATAAGAGCCACATCTAAATGCATAATTTAAATATTGAAAGTCCATTGGCATTTGAGCTTTACCATGCTCTATATCTAAAATAACTTCTTTTGTTCTATGTATTTTTAAACCTAGATCATAGTTAACTCTAGTAGCTACTTTAATAAGTTGAGCTGGTTCTATCATTCCTTCTAATGCATAATTAGAAAAGTCAATAGAAACATCTTCCATTAATTGACTGAACGTTCTATATTTTTGTGATACTCCCATGATTTTTTATTTTAATTTCTCATTAAGTTACGTTTATTATCAGAATCTTCAGAAGGAACTTTTAATGTATTCATCATAGTAGATACTACCTGTTGTTCTATCTCTGCAAATAATGCTTCAGGTATATATATTTCTTGTTTATATCTTGGAGTACAATCATTTGTTGTATCACAATCCCAAGCAGTAATATCAGAATCAAAAACTCCTTCTACTTTAATAGCATCCCATGCTATATTAGGACAATAAATATATCCGTCTAACCACCAAAAATATAATGTGTTGTTATATTTAAAGCTAGTTGATTTAGTCATTGAAGTATACGTGCCCGGTTGTGTTGCTTGTAATTCCTGTGAACCATCTATTGAACTAATAGTACGGATCAGTGGTCCCCAATATCCTTCAAACATAGAAGGCAACTTATGTTTTGTACGTTTGATTGTACAGCCACTTGTAATCCCTGCACAATGTGCTTCTATTTTATCTACCTCAATAAGTTCTACATATGGTAAAGTTTTCCATACTGAATTAAACTTTAATAGTTTATTTGCATAGTCTTGTCTTCTCATTAAAAACTGTGCATGCTTTTCTATTAGACTGTATATATATCTATCTGTAATAAAAGCATCTTGAACTTCTGCTTTTACTTGTCCTCTGACTCTAGATATTGTTTCTCCAATTGTTGCCATGTTTTTTATTTTTCAAATTCATTATAATAATTTAAAGCTTTGTTGGTTTCTTCAAAGTTTTCATCATATAAATGAGCTACCTTATATTTGTTCTTCATAACTACATACTTAGTCCAACTTTTAGGATACTCTTTGGCAACTGTCCTTTTAAAATCCCTGCAAGCTACAAACCTCCATAACTCTCTATTTTTAAATCTGTATTTAGTAGAATAGTTTGTATAAAATATTTTTCCTAAATTACCATCAGTTTCCCAGTTTTTGTTCTGTAATACTTTACCATACTCTTTTGATAAGGCATAGTTTGTATTTACTGTCTTTGCTGCTTTACATGTTCCTATAAATAAATAACCCAATGAATCTGGTAATTCTACTCCATTTCTGTTTTTAACTACTGCTTCCCAAAGTCTTCTATTATATAGTTTTATTATCTTTTTTAGTTTAACATTATCTATATGAGAGTATAAAGGTTTCTTATCTTTAAACTCCCTTATTGTTTCTTCATTTAATAACCCTAACCTTTTCTCTCTATATCTAGGAGCATTTAGATTGGGTTTTTTAAAATTGTTGATCATATAGTTATATTTATAATTTACAAAAAAAACCTCACTTTATGAAATTAAAAGTAAGGTCTTTACAGTGCTTGATAGGTTAACTCACATATATTACCCATTGTAGGGTGTTGAATTTCTAATTTACCAGATCTTCTATTACCTACATACTTATTGCTATAATGATAATAATCTGCCTTACCTAGGCTAGGTAATGTCTTTTCTACAAAGCCAGCTGTTTCATTAGATGTCATATATTCAACTTTTCTATCTGTATGAATATGACCTTTAAATAATGTTCTATTTGTAGTTGCACCCCATTCTTTTGGATACTCAGTAGCAAATATTAAAGGGTTATTTTTACTACGTTTATCACCATGTTCAAATGCATTAAAGTTATTATGCCATACATGAACTTTTCTTTCTTCATATTTTATATCCCAAGTAATTTGATTACACTCTATAGATTTAGATAAAGCATGTACTAAATGAAAAGAAGATAATCTATCATGATTACCTGGAACATAGACTATAACAAGCTCAGTACAAAATGCTTTTAAATAATTTATAGCCCAATGCATTGCATCAAATGCTTGCATATAAGCATCTGTAGCAGTCATACAGTTATCTAATCCAGTTCCACTAGTAGTTGTACCCTCAAAAGTATCCATGTTAATTAGATCCCCTCCTACAACAAAATACATTTTCTCAATGTAATTAACTGGTGCAGCTCTACTCATAAGATTTATAATTGTGTCTTCAAAATCTTTATCAATAGTATCATTACCTTGCTTACCAAAATGTATATCTTGTAAAGACATTACAGCACACACAGGATCTTTAGATTTAGCAGGTTTTAACTTAGGTATTTTATATGTTTTAGGTTTCCAATTTGCAAGAAGCTCCTCAAATAATTGTTGTTCAGGATTTTTTATTTGAGTAACTAAAGCTGATACTCTCCAATGATCTCCCATTTGTTTGTTCCAATATTGAGATAATCTCCATTTGTTAGTATCTATTTTTAAAAGTTTTATTATTTCTTCAGAAGACTTAGGCTCATGATCAAATGTTCCTGATAGTTTGCCTTGTCCTTTTTCTAAATCTACTGCTTCAGTAATTTGACATTGACCATCATCATTTGTAAAAAACTTACTTCTTTTTCTTTCTTCTTTTCTTTCCTGTAATATTTCTTTTTTAATTTTTATATATTGTTTCTCAGTAATATTTAGTTTATTTGCACAATAACTTGGGTGCTTTTTCCATTTTAAAGATTCAATAATTCTCTGTTTTAAATTTCCCATGTGTTTTTTTATTTTTGGCTAAAGATACAAAAAAAAAAGAGACCGGATTTAAACCCAGTCTCTCCCAACGTTTGCAGTAGAAAACCAACAAACCACTACTTGCTGTTGTTGTATTATGATGCTAAGGTAGTAAACAGAATTTCTATAGGCTTACATGCCGCAGAATTACCATTATCTACTACTTTAACTTTATAAGCTGTACTAGCTAATAAGTTGGTTATTGTATAATTACTTATTGTAGTTACAATTGGAGTACCTCCATTTACAGGAGTTCCCCATCCGCTTGGTGCTATTACTGTGTCTATGTATACATTAAATCCTGTACTAGAACTATATATTCCATTCCATATTACATTAACAGAATCTTTTGTAATAACCCCTGCGTATACATTAAATGGATCATGTTGAACATCACTTGAAGTACAAGCACCTAATCCGTTTGCTAAAATCATTGCATATTTCTGAATAATAGAATCAAGTCTTTCTCCAGATTGAATTGTAATTCTAGCATTTGCATCTCCAATTTGAAATGAAGTACCACAATAGCTTACACATTCAGCACATTGAATATCTGAACATCTTTCACTACCTACACTACAATCCGTATAAGTACATGGATTAGTTAATGCTGTGTCTTTACATCCACATTTTTGATCACATTTTGTACAATTACATGCCATTTTATTTCTTTTTTATTTTATGAACAACCTGCTATTATTTGATTAGATATAGTTGTTGGATCTGATGACTGGTTCCATGCTCCACCTGTTTGATCTGCTAATTCTCTCCATGGATAAATCTGTGAACCACCTATTACACTAGATTGTTGTACACCTGGTCCACATATAAAGTATTTAATACCATTAGTATTAGCGTCTAAAATCATTGATTGAATACCTGCCCATGTAGTTGCATTAAATTGATCTTGAGTACCACTTGGTAAAGCATCAGTTATTATTATAACATATTTAGCTACATTAGATCTAAATGCTCCTGTAAAGTTTGCAGAACCAGTTACAAGTTGTGCAGCATAATCTGTAGGTTCAGCCATACCAACCCCATCTCCTAAATTAATACATGTTCCGTCTACCCCTTTATTTAATTTATTTAATTGAGTTGTAAATGATGCACCATTATTAACCTGGAACATTTCCCAAGCTGTAATAATTTGATATTTTCCTGTTGATCCTAAATTTGCTACTTTTTGTGCTGCAGGTAAACTTGTATAATCTGTACAAGTAGCATATGTAGGTGCAGCTTGTTGCTCTTCATCAGCTCCTACTAAGGATACTCTATAATTATTTGCTCCTGAAGCATTGTCTATTGTAGTTACAAGTGAAGCTACACCTGCTTTAACAGAATCAATACGTGATCCCATTGAACTACTATAATCTATTATAAATGCTACATCCATACCATTTGCACAAGGTGCTGATGCAGTTGTTGTTGCAATTGCTGATACTGGGCATACTCTTGTATTACCTCCATATGATACAGTAACTCTACCTTGATAAGCTGTATCTGGTGTTAAACCTGTAAATTGATGAGTAACAGTTCCTCCAGGATTGTTTTTAGTAACTGTATCAACAACTATATTATTAGCATCTAATATTTCTATTACATATTGTGCTGTATTACCTAAACTATTTGTCAAAGATACATCTGCTGTTGTTTGTGCCATAGTCCATGTTGTTGAAGGGCATGGTAATTGAACTGTCACTACACTACTTTGGTTTGCTTCACAAGTTTGACTACCATCTGTTACACTAAACTGTACTGCTACATTTAAATCTGATCCTACATTTAAGGAACTTACATTTACATTTTGTCCAGCAGGATTATTTTGTAAAAGTGCAACACTCATTGTAGAACTCGTTGATGCACCTAAACTATCTGTTACTGTTACAATAGTAAAACCTGCACTATCATTAAAGCTTGAAGGAATAGTAGAATTCATAAAATTCATATTTATGTCTGTAACTAAACCTGAACTTGGTCCTATAACTGATGTACTAGTATATGCAAAAGTTATTCCATCACATCCTGATGGACAACAGTTAGTTTGTATGTCTGTTATTGCTGCATACATATCATCTATTACTACCCATGCATTCTGAACACTTTGAGCTAGTGTATTAGCTGTATTAGACCAACCACTTATACTACTATATGTAGCAGAAGAATTAGAAAGTAACTGGCTTGCTCCAGTTAATGTTGTTTGATTGATAGCAGTATTTATATTTGCAGGAGTACCTGTTGCATTTCTTAAAGCACAAAAAGCACTTTCAAGTGCTAATACTACTACTGATACGTTGGTTAGTTGACCTATTGTACTTGTTACACAAGTTGGTACAATTTGAACTTCTGTAATTGCACCTGAGCATGGTAAAACACATGCTTCTAACACATCTAGTCTATTACTATAACTAGTTAAAGTAGAGTTTATAGTTTGTATGCTAGCTAAATTAGTACATACTTGATTTGCTATAAGTTCAGCAAATAAATCTAAACGTAGTTGTGTTACTGGGTTCCCACTTGCATCATTATACTGCAAACATGCAGGTAATGTCATAATAGGCAGATCATCTTGTACTTGTGTAGATTTAGGTAAAGCAGTAGAAGTGCTATTCAAGCATATCTGATTTACCATTGCTTGTAATACTGGTACAAGCTCAGTTGGTGTTGTACCTCTAACATTTAAACATGTAATATCTAATCCTGTTAAACTTGGATTAGCTGAAACACCGTTTGTAATTATGTCACATACCTTTGTAGCAATCTTAGCTGTAACCTCACTAATTGTATCTCCACTGCATAAATCTATACACGCAATATCAGGACCTTGCCATACTACACAATTAGATGATATATTATCACACCCATTTGTGGTGCCGCTTGAATTTGTTGGAATCATAAATGTTCTTTTTACTATAAAGTACTACTCTGTTGTAACTATACAGTAATAATATACAAAATTTTTTAAAACCAAACAAGTTAATGCTGGTTTTAAAAAATTTTATACAAACAAATATGAGGGGAGTAATTATGCTTTTACAGCAGGAACTTCTTCCTTTTCTTCTAATGGACTAATTGCACCATCTTCTAGACTGATGTTTACATTTCCATATTTCTTTTCTAGTTTAGCTGTTTCAGCTTTCCATTCAGCTTGCAACTCTGAATGATTATTAACTAGTTGATTCTTAACTAACGCTGCATTACCAATGTTCATGATAACCGTGTTAATTCTACTTTGCAGATCTTTAACTGCTTCAAGTTCCTTTGCAGTAACTTTCTTTGCTTTAGATGTTTTTGACTTTGCCATTTTACGTATTGGTTTTAATAATTATTAGTTACAAAGATAATTAAATATTTAAGATTTCCAAGGAAGATCTTTAATAATTTTAAATTCTGGCATTAATTCTTTTTCAATTATTTCTTTCATACCATCAATATGACCTTTTCTAATATTGTTTTTTAATAAAGTTATAATACTACTTCTAGATACTTTACTAAAGTCTTTGGTACTTCCATCCCATTCAAGATTACTTGGTATAATAAATATACCAGTAACATATGTTGTACCTGCTTTATAGTTATCTTTCTGTGATTTAGGAATAACCATAGTTCCTTTATAGTTATATGTTATTTCTTCTAATATGTTTTGTGAATCTACTTTTATAGAATCAATATGAAAAGAATATCTGATAAAAGGTTTTTCTTTTTTTCTAAGATCTTTAAGTTTTTGCTCAGCAGCTTGTTTTAATTTAAAAATAACAGCTTTACTAGGCTTTCTTTTCCTTGTACTTTTTTTTATTGCAGGCTTCTTTTCTACAGCTTTTTTAATAACTGGTTTTTTAGCAGCAACTTTCTTTTTTATTTTTTTCTTTGCCATAATTTATTTATTTACCACATGGTCCATAAGCTTGAACTCTACCACTATTTACTTGTATATAAGTATTATTTGATAATTTATACCATCCATTAGATAAAGCCGTACTACATCCGCTGTTACTATATACATAATCACCAGTTGTTGGTAATGTTCCACTACCATCATGATAATATTCAACAGTTACCTCCCTCTTACATGCCGCACCTGCAGATTCAGTATTTACTACACTACTATCATATTTAGTACATGATGATGCAGACTTTCCATAAAAATCATCCATGCTTATAGCACCTGATGCAACACCGGCTAATGTTCTAAAATTAGTTTGACCTAATCCTGAATTAGCATTCTGTGCTAAACCAAGCTCTAAGTTAATAGACCTATTAGTAGATGTACCACCTATAGACATTGTTCCACTACTTGCTAAGGCCATCTAATTGTGCTTTAAGGTCATTAATTTGTTTTTGTTGATCTTTAACTGCTTCAATTAAATATCCAACTAAATTACCATATGCTACAGCTTTTGTACCATCTTCATCTTCCATAGTATGTACTAACTCAGGAGCTACTTTTTCTAGTTCTTGTGCAATAACACCAGATCCTTTTTCTCCTTCTTTAGTATATGATACACCTCTCATCTCTAAAACTTTAGAGCCGTCTAGTGTTTCAATATTATCTTTTAGTCTTACGTCTGAAAACGCAGTGACATTTCCTGTAGCTGTAAAATTACCGTTATCATCAAATGTATAACGGGTAGTAGTACCATCTCTTATATAAAAGTTTCCTATACCAGAGTTAAGATCCATATACATATGAGATCCATTAGTAAAGAATTCACAGTCATCACCTGTTCCAAAACGTAATATATCATTATCTGCTAGATCAATTGCTCCTCTAACACTTAATGTATTAGTAATCTGTAAATTAGTAAAACTACTAATATTACTTGTTACAAAACTTGACAATGTACCTAAATCAGTATAATGAACTTTATTACTACTACTAAAATCTGCATATAAAAAGAAGTCTTTTGCTTCAAGACTATTTACATTTGGTGCATCCATTATAAGATTACTTGTACCACCACCATACTGAACATCTACAGTAACAGATCCTGTAGTACCACCGCCAGTTAAACCATCACCGGCTGTTACAGCTGTTATATCACCTTGATTATTAGTAAATGGTAAATCAACAATTGCAAATTTTCTTGCTTCACCTTGACCTGCAGAATCTAATCCAACCATTATACTGTCATCCTCTTCAGGTGATCCAGTTCCAGCAGGACAATCATTCATTATTCCATTAATACCATAATCTACACTTATGGTACCAGAACCAGTTATTGTTCCTCCTGTCAAACCATCTCCTGTAGCAACACTTGTTACAGTTCCTGCACCTGAAACTGCACTGTCTACATAGGCTTTATTAGCAGCATCAGTACTTGCAGATACAGTATCTACACCTGTTATTCTACCTGTTCCATTTAAAACTATATCACCCCCAGTAACAGTTAAATCTCCTGTTACAGTTACACCAGCACTAGATGTATTTAATCTTTCAGATCCATCATAATATAATCTTACTTCACTATTTTCTATCCATTGTAAAAGCCACTCACCTTGTTGATCATCATAAATACCACCTGTAGAGCCATCACCCATCAACGAGAAAATAAACTCATTAGATGTATTGCCTATTTGTAAACCTCCCCAACCAGATGTTTCACTATTAATATATAGTAAGTCAGATCTGTCTGTTGATTCAGACAATCTAACGCCAGCACCTAAACGTAAATAACTTGAAATTTCAGCTGTACCATTTACATTTAATTGATAACTATATGAACTAGATGGAGTTTTATTGATTCCTATATTTCTATCTGCATCCCAAGTTATAGGTAATTCATATTCTCTACCTTGACCTTGATCACCTGCTCTTAATGTCATCAATCTAATTTGAGACATTCTCACAGAATTTGTACTAGATGTTCCTTTCTGTATAGTTACTCTGATATAATTATCTCCTCCATAACCTGTCAGTCTACAAGTTTTAGTTGATGTACCTGCAGTTGCTGTACCAGAAAATCTAGTAGTCCATGTACTATTATTTGTTGATGATTCTACAGTTATTTCTTTTGTAATATCACTAGCACTATATGTAAAAGCAACATTTAAAAATAATGCACTACCCCATGCTGTACCAGTAAATGTCCATCTAACGGCTGTATTACTGCTACTAATAACTTCTACTGATTGATCTTCTTTCTGAGCAAATAATGCATTCTGTACTGTAGCACTAGACCATGAAGTACCATTATAAGTTTCTTGTGTTACTGAGTAATTATATTCAAATGCAAATAAATCATGCCATAAATATGCATTAGGTGGATTAGCCATTGTTTGTGTACTAGATCCAAATGAGTATATATCATTTGTACTAGTTAAATATAAAAAATTATCTAAACCATCTACTCTAACATTACCACTAACATCTACCTGTGTTCCTGGTGTTTTATTTACACCTAAATAATTACTACTACTATTCCATACTAATCCAGAATCACTTGATATAGAATTAGTACCTGTCCAAAATGCTACTCTAGTATTTGCTCCAGTACCTTCAGCATATCTACCATCTAAATCCGCAGTTAAAGATGATAGTCCTCCATTTCTACTTGCTGTTAAAATACCATCACTAGTACTGAAACTTAATCCTGTAACATAATAGTTATCATTATTATCTGTAGAATTTATAGTAATTGTATCACCACTTCTAGATGTAGTAGTTCCACCTGTTCCAGTAATAGTTAATGTATCATTATTACTATTTGCTGTAGCTGTACCACTTTGTGTAGCAATATTTTTATATATAGCTTGGCTTGAACCTTTATCAGAGTTTGTTAAAGTAATAGTACCAGAAGAAGTAACTGTACCACTACCACTTAGTCCTGATGAACCTTGTACTGTAACTGAAGTTACTGTACCAAGATTACCTGTAGCACCAATATCATTAAGTATCTGAGCTTTTGTTCTATATTTAAGAACTCCACCATCCCATACCATAATACCTGTATAAGTACTATTATCAGCTGTAATACTACTAACTGATAATGTACCAGTTATTTCACTGTTTCCTGTTACAGATAAGCCTGATATAAATTGTATAGCCATGTTCTTTTTTTTGCTAAGATACTAAATTTAAAAAAAAGGGAAAAGCTTAAATTGATATATCTAAGCTTTCCCCAATTTAATAATTGTTATTATACTACCTTCATTATTATAAATTTCAGGCTATTTGCAGTAATATTATTTGTCCAACTAAAATCAACATTACCACTAGTAGTGTTATATTCTGTTTGAACTTTTACTTCAAAACCACCTGCATTGTATACTTGCGTAATAAATGGTCCTGTACCCAACCCGTGTGTTCCTGCTGTTATTGAAAAAGAACTAGTTGCCGTTGCTGGTCCACTAGCCACATAAGTTCTTTTTTCAAGATGAACTTTTAAAGTAGCTGGTGATACAAACAACTGTTGTCCTGCTGTACCCGCATCTACTTCTGTTTGAGTTGCTGTTTCAGCTACACCTCGTGCACCATAAGTTGAATCAGGTAATGTTCTTGTAGAATGAGCTGTAATAACACCATCAGTCATTGTTAATGTGTCAATTACATCAACACCTGAGGTATCAATATCTGAGTCAGTACCAATGATTTTATTAAATGTACTTGCTAACTGAGCATCACTAATACCACCTGCTTTAATTGTAATAAAGCCATTAACTGTTCCAGCAAAAGAAGCATTACTAAATCCAGCAACACCTTTTTCAGTTGCCCCATCTGTTGCACCTACACCAGCAATATTTTGATCTTGAATTACTACCGTATAGTCACTTAATGAAGGTGTAGAACTTGCTGCAATATCTGCATTTGCAAATATTAAGTCACCTACTTCAAGTGATTCTGTAAAGAAGGTTCCGTCTTGTGTTACAACATAAAAGTCACCTTGTGTTAATGCTACGTTACTTCCTCCTGTTAATGCAGGATTGTTTGTTGATGCATTATAGCCACCTTGGAATACACCTACTCCGGCTACTGCAGATTGCATTTGTGCTAAATTAACAGCATCTGTTCCAGCTGTACCAGTTGCAAGGCCAGTAATTTTATTATTTCCTAACGCTACATTATTATTTGGTACACCTAATACGTCAAGTGGTATATCAACTAAAGCAGCCTTTTTAACAGCTCCTGCTGCACTATCATCACCAATTAAAATTAGATCATCTGCCTCTGCACTGCCTGACATTCCACCAGCATCACCAATAATACCTGTTGCAGAATAATCTACTGCAAGTGATCCTGTACTTGTTATAGTACCACCTGTAAGACCTAAACCACTTCCTACACTTGTTACACCATCTACTGGTAAAGTAGCAAGGGATAAGTCACCTAAAATTACTTGATTAGAAGTACCTGCACCTGCAATATTAATATCGCCATTTGCTGTAAGAGGTGAATTTGTAATTGTAAGAGCAGTACCTGTTTCTGTAATACCAACACTTGTTAATCCTGTGTTTGTATCTGTAGCCCATGCTGGAAGACCATTACTATCTACTTTTAATACTTTACCTGTTGATCCTATAGCTATTTTAGCTAATGTTGATGTACCAGAAGCATATAGTAAGTCTCCTGCTGTATAACTAGTTAATCCAGTACCACCATTATCTACGTCTAATGTACCTGACATTGTCATAGTACCACTAGAAGTAATTGGAGAGTTAGCAAAGGACATTCCAGTACTACCACCACTTACACCTACTGAAGTTACAGAACCTGCACCCGCATTAATATAAGTTGCTACTTGAGATAAGTTTGCAAATTTAGCATTGCTATCTGAAGCATCAGAAAATATTACTTTATCAGTTCCTGCTAATGTAACAGATGTTCCATCTGCTGCCGCTAATACAACGTTATCTGTACCTGCATAATCTACTGCTAATATTCCTGAAGAAACAATTGTGCCACCTGTTAAACCAGCTCCAGTTCCTATAGAAGTAACTGTACCGTCTTTACCAAAACCAGGCATATTAGAAATAAGTGATTTTCTTAATGTATTACTATCACTTACATCTGAGAACCAAACATAATCAGTTCCTACTGGATCTGCAGCAGTTAATACTTCAATTGCATTATTTGTACCTAGAGTATCAATATTAACTGTTGGTGTTGTAGAAGGAGAACCTGTAATTGTTATACCAGTTCCTCCTGTTAAAGAAGTAACTGTACCAACATTATTTGTAGCATTTGTTGTAACTGTAAGAGTATTTGTACCTGATGCTCTGGTTACGGTTAAGGATGCTGATGCTGTACCATCACCTTGTATTATTACATTATCAGCTACATTATCGCTATCTAATAATTGGATGCCTGCTGTTCCATTAACACCACCTATACCAAATAGTTCATAAGTTGTATTAGAATCTGATCCAGTTGTAAAATCTACCCATGCTCCATTTGCACGGAGTCTCATTTTGTCTGTGCTAGAATTGTAATAAATCTGCCCATCTCCTAGCAAGCTAGCACCAGTTGGATCTGCAGTTTCATTTTGAATTCTGGCGTTCTTGAACGTACCCTGGTTGATAAGCGTGATATGCCCATCAACTTGAATACCTGCTAAAAATTGTATTGCCATTTTATTTATTTTTAATTGTTATTATTATTGTTTAATTGTTATTTTTTAATTTAAAAAAGCACACCCTGCAAATGAATTACTAAATGATACTCTTATTTGGTTAGTAGATAAATAATCTATATCACCTATCACTACATTATTATCTAAGTCAGCTATTGTTACTGATGGATACTCCCCTAAATTATGTGTTATTGTCCATACCGCAGCAGCTATCTCAAAACACTGTACAAACGTTGCTTCATTTGCAAGTATATCTGCTAAATCTAATACTGTACATACATTAGTAGGAACAGCCGGACAAGATACACTTGCCTTTACATTTATTTTTGCCAATGGCTCAACAAATACACCTTTATCTTCTGTTGCAACAACAACCTTATCTGATTTTTTATCTAACCAATCACATAATTCTTTTTGTAATACTGCATTAGCAAAATCAGTATAACAACATGCTTCAATACCAAACTTAACTTCTTTAAAGTTTGCATATGCTTGGTTAGCAAAAGTCTGTTCTACTCTTATTCTTTTTTCAAGAGCCACATGCTTTACTTGATTTGCATTTGATATTTCTCTAGGTTTACCCATTTTTTAAATTCACTATTTGTTGTTTAGCAAGTTCTAAAGATAAATTTCTACTACCCTCTGTAGCTTGTTGTTTAGCTTTAGATGAGTTTTTACATCCTTTGCAAATTACATTTCCATTTTCATCATGTGTCTTTTGACATCCACACGTAAATTTTTTTCCACATACTGAACAGTTATTCATAATTCTTTGGTTTTATACGTAATACATTCCTCTCTTTGCTGATCCACAATTTCCAGTTGGACAAGTAATCTTATTTAATCTGGCTTTTGCATAATTATATATTTGCATAGCTTGAGTTGTAGATTGACAATATTCTGCATTTGAAACGGCAGCATCAATCATTGTTTTTATATAACTCATTTCAGCTAATAATTCTTGTTTCTCAGAATCAGGTTGACAGGGTTGTACATCTAGATCACACAATACTTCATAGTATTGTCCAAGTAATTGTGTAACTCTTAGATGATTGTATTCTACGTATACCTTTGAATTAGGTGATACACTGTATCTTATGATATATATACCATCAGGTATATTTTCTTGTTTTGTACCACAATCCGTGGTTTGCAAAGCAAGTGTACATGCCGTTAAACACATGTCAAAATCTTTATCAACCTTAATTAAAACAGGTACAGAATAGCCAGGTAAAGTAATTAATAACTCTTCACAATCAACTGCTAAATCCTTTGAATATTGACTTGTATCTTTTATGCAAAGTAAATTACAGTTAGATACTGTAGGTATTTCTAAACTTAATATATGTCTGTCTGCCATTTTGTATTCTATTAATAAATGATACTATATAGATAATATACAAAAAAAATAGAACATATAAAAAATAAAAGAGCAGGAGATTTCTCCCCTGCTCTAATATCTTGGTTGATAATTTTAATTATTACCAAACAGCATTTTCCTCAATAGGTAAGTTATTCCCATTGTCTTTAGCCCATGCTTGTAATCCTTGAAGGAAATCCTCCATAGCATTTTGTGCTGCTGTATCACTACATTTAACATAGATCTTATACTGATACTGGTCATTATCAAACACTCCTGATGGATTGTTGAATCTTGGCACAGAATGTTGTACGTAATAAGCTCTGTATGTTGATGTTCTATCAACTGCAGCTAAAAGCTCATCAGATAATTCAATCTCTCTGATTCTAGCACTATCAGCATTTCCTTGGTTATAAGGAGACTGACGGTATCTCTCAGACATAATTAATTCTCTAATTACTTCTTCACCTTGTGTTTGTTGCATTGAACCTGGTGTAGCTGAAGCAACACCACAGTCATTACATGGATTACCTGTTTCATCTAATAAAGATACAATGATCTCTACAGGCTCAGCATTGAAATGATCTCTAGTGTCAAAAGAACAGTTACCAAATACAGTGTCAACGTATGCACCTTTGAATTCTACACATGCAGAAACCTTAGTAGCTCCGTTTGGATCTGTTGAAGCAACATATGTTCCATCAACTACTTCAGCAATACTATAAACTGCTTGAGTAGATACGCCACCTGTAGTAGTTGTTACAATAACACCACCTTCAGAAACTGAATCTACTAAAATAGCACCATCTGTACCACCAGCTACAGCTAATACATCTCCAGCTACATAGCCTGATCCTGCACTAGCAATAGAGTAAGTAGCAATAGCATCACTAACACCTAAACTTACAATGTTAATAGTTGCACCTGAACCTGTAGAACTACCAGAAGTAGCTTGAGTTGATACTGTATAACCATTACCACCAGCTGATAATGTACTAGCATCAACACCGTCTACATCAGCTTCAGCAACAAATGGTTTGATAAGTGGATCACCTAAAGCCATTTTAGCCATATTAGCAATGATTAAAGCCGGGTCAATATATTCTTGCCCTTCAACACAACATACATTTGCTGAGTCAGCAATTGCATATGCATTGTGATTTAAAAATCTAAGTGCAGGAGAACCTTTTACATCAATTCTCATAAACTGCGTTTTACCACAAGGAGCACAATCAGATGCTAAACATAATTTAGCAGTTGCTTGTGATGCAGTAAGACAGTTTGCTGCCCACATTCTAGTAAGATATCTTGGGTTAATCCCTTTAGATTTTACTGATTCTTTGTAACCCCCATGTCCTGGGTTGTTACCAATTGTATCTTTAGTATAAAATGAACCTTGTACAATGTACGCTAGTTCACCAGCAGTTAATGCAGCTGGAACAGCAGCACCACCTGGGATAGCAACTGACTTCCAGTCACTTCCACCAACTAATGCTAATTCACCAGCAGCTAAAGCACTAGTAGCAGTACCTGCTGTTTGCTCTACTGAAGACACAACAAACGTTTTATTAAACGCATGATTAAAATAAGCCATAATTTGTTGTTTTGTGTGAGGACCATTACCCTCACTGGTTATAAAAAAAGATTTAAACAGTTTACTCTGCTTGTAACATCAGTGTTACTATAATAATATAATGATTTTCTATCAGATAAACAATATATTAATTATTTCTTTCAGCAGCCTGCAATCCTCTTTGTTGCTGATACATATTTTCTATATCACCTGCAATCAATGCTGCAGTATCATCAAGGATTACTTCTACTAAATCATCTTTAAACTCACATATAACATTATTCAAGCTAATATTACCAGTGTATGGATCTGTACAGCCTTGTACTTGTATCAATGTAGGTTGTCTATAATAAGTTAATACAGGATTTACTATATCAAAATTTCTTTTGTATATTCTTATCTTGTTATCAAGCATAGTACAAAAAGTTTCTCCCCATTCAAAATCTGGATTCTTTAAGGGATCTCTCATAATTAAATTAACATTAGCTTCTTCAGCTAAATATACAGTCATTGATCTTGGAGTACAACAGTCATCTTTTGCCTGTGTAGTAACTTTCTTAAATTCTAAATAAGTTTCCTCAGGAAAATTGTCTGTCTCAAAATAATCTGGAAAAACATTACCTGTAAGGGATAATTCAATTAGGAGAGGTTGCAAGTCATCCACTCTTCTTTTGGATAACTCATCACCTTCCTGATACATATTCCCCCCATGTAAGTTTCTTCTACACCACTCAACTTGTGATTTGTTAAAAGCCTCAACAAACTGCCAACATTCTATATTATCATAGTCTTGGCTATCAAGCTTATTCAGCCTTTGCTTAAGTTTTATAAGTAATGTATTATTTTCCATTTTTAATTATTTTTAAGCATTCCAATATGGTTCAACTTTATCCATTAGAGATAATAAACTTTCTTCATTTTTAGGATCCATTAAAAAATCTAAACATTCAGACGGTCTTTTACCCATTCTAATACCACTATCCATTGGCTCAATCCATCCCCCTGCTTTAGTCAGTAAGAATCTATAAAATAAACAGTCTTTAACAAGTGCTCTTATTTTTATTTCCTCCATACTTAATGTAGAAACATCTAAAAAGTTTTGTGCTGCTTTTTTCTTATTACCTTCAGATCCATGACCTTGAATATAGTCATCCATATTTTCATACATAACATCATTAGGAGTAGACTTACTATACTGTGTGCTATTTGAATCACAGATTTTAGCTACATACATAAGCTTTGTTGCATTACCATCATACATTTTTTGTAATTCTACTAATGCTCTATTTCTTATTTTACTAAGTTCAGTTCTAGTAGTTAACGTTTCTTCTAACGTATCTAAATAAAACTTAACTCCTTTAGAGTTTACTTTAGCATCTTTTAATGACTTTGCTACTATAGAAAAGCCACCTGCTTTAATGGCATATAGTTTAATTCTATCATATGGATCTAATTCTGGATCTAAGAATACTGGATCATTACCACATCTTAAACTAATCTTGTCCCAAAATTTATCATTATTAGGACTCATAATAGTTAAGTTGTTCCAAAAATCTTTGTCTTCTGGATCAACTACATTAGCTGCAAGAGATGCTTCTAATTCTGCAACTACAGTTCTAATTTCTTTAATCTTTGCTTTTTTCTCCTTAGGTGCTAACATTTTTACTTCAGGTGCAAATTCATTTAAACCAGTAACATATCTTTTTACTCCATTCATCTCTAGACATGCTAATGATTCTTCATGGTATACTCCATCATGTAATGCCAATCCATATTGTTCCAATCCCATATTTTCTTTATTAGGATTAAAAAATGGACGCACTGCAACAGATTGTTTTTTTTCCTGCTGATACTTTTCTACAATAGTGTACTCACTCATTTTTTTTTGGTTTTAAATTAATAATTATTATTCACAGTCAAAAGTACATAATTATGTACATTTATTATTACTAATTTCTAAAGCAAGGTTTTACCCTTGCTAAAGTTTTTTGACTTTTAAACAACTATTTTCAAAGCTCCTGTAGTGTGATATATATCACCTTTTGCTAAACCTGCAGCTATTGCTGCTGCATTATCTGCATGGTCTCTAGCTAAGATGTCTTTACCAACAGCTTTAGAAGCAAGTATTTTTGAAACACTTGAATTTGAAAACTCATATGTTTTATTTTGTCTTTTAATATCTAGTGCCATGATTAGTTATATTTTAAAGGTTAAAAATAAAAAGGGAGGAGGTATTAGCCCCTCCCCTTTAATTATAGTTCTTAGAATGAGCCTCCTGTTACAGGGTTTCTCATTACAATTTTAAGAACTTTGGTTGGATCCTTAACCCATATAGCCGGCATGGTCTGAGTCATATATACTCTATATCCATTAAACTGACCAGTAGAAGCAAATCCTTGAGTTCTTCCCATGTAGTCCATAGTACCATTTTGGTAGAACCACTTAAGTTGATTATCCCAAGAAAGTTTCAACAAGTGAATGTTGTCATTTCCTTCATCAGTTACATCAAAGATAA